>VOFG01004219.1_pt1 | contig 180716 bp, 177 predicted proteins | sample 5384171 | NCBI WGS metagenome assembly VOFG01 (sample SAMN12384726, study PRJNA508395) | human gut metagenome | isolation source: healthy gut F | host: Homo sapiens
GCCCGCTCGCTTACGCGCACCATCATACGCGCCCCGATGGATAACGGGTGGGATACCCGTCGGTCTCTACTTGGCTTCCGCCTTTTGGTCCGCCCTCCGAAGTCCATTCACCGACCGTCCGCCGCCCCGATCACACCACCCGGGACTCTCTTTGTGCTTATCTGCATCGGCTACTTCTCTCCGTCATAGGTTTGAAGCTCTTCACTTGTTGGTTGCATTATAGCACGCGGGGCCCACTTGTCAAGTGGGTTTTTCAAAAAAAGTTGCACTTTTTTGATTTGCCCAACGGGTGAGGGAGTTTCCCGCGCACGGCGCGGGAGGGAGAGGCAGCGCCGATGGCGCTGTACGGAGTAAGGGGGCCATTCTCTCACGTGAGAGAATGGCCCCCTTGGACCCCCAAGAGAACGCAAGGGGCTCTGCCCCTTGACCCCGCACATTGCGGGTTTGCAGCTTGAATGACTGCACGCGCTGCGCAATGTAAGTGCGGTGTACATGGCTTCGCCATGAATCCCTGCGAGTCGCGACCTGACAGCAACCGCGCCTTACTGTCGTGAGGCGCGAGTGACGTTACCTCGGCGGCAGACTGCGTACCGAATGCGGCATTGCTGGCGCTCGCCGCATTGAGTAGTGCCTCGGTAGACGGAGATTACTGCGCACTTCTACAAGATGGGCAGAGCGGCGGCGGATGAAAGAAGGAAACCAAATCGTATAGCAACGCTAACGCGGCAACGCCGCGTAGGCATTCCCATTCCGGAGGCATAAAGACTGTTCAAGCCCGAGACTGCCAATCAAGTCCCTTTCTCTTGGGGGTCAAAGGGGGATATTCTCTTTCCGAGGAAAGAGAATATCCCCCTTAACCGCTCCTCTGCACGGCGCAGGGAAAAATCAGCTGCTTACTGCTCCAGTAAGAACCGTGCGATATTTTCTATTGCAACAGAAGCCTTTCTAATGGGAAACATCTGAAACACGTGCCACATCCCCTCGCTGACCTGCAGGCGGCAGGGAACGTTTGCGCGCTTCATCGCCTGATAGAGTTGTTCTGAATCCGAATACAGGATCTCGTGGTCGCCGACCTGGATGAGCGTCGGCGGGAAGCCGGTGAAGTCGGCAAAAAGTGGGGACAGGTCGCTCGAACGGTAGTCTCTTCCTGCGGCGTAGGCGAGGCGCACGGCTTCGATGTACTCGGGCGTGAGCATCGGGTCGATCTCCGCACGCTCTGTATAGGACTGGCCGGACATCGTCATGTCGGTCCACGGGGACATCAGGATGAGCGCGCCGGGGAGCTTGCGGCCCGCCGTCTTGAGGCGGCTGCAGAGCACAAGGGCGAGGTTGCCGCCCGCGCTGTCGCCCGCGAGGACGATATCGCGCGCGCCGTAGCCCTGGAGCATCAGATAGTCCCACGCGCGCAGCGCGTCCTCGACGGCGGCGGGATAGGGGAACTCGGGCGCGAGGCGGTATTCAAAGCTCAGCACATCGTAGCCCGTCGCATGCGCGAGCTTGGACGACAGTACGCGCGAATAGCCGAGGTTGCCGCTCGTGTAGCCGCCGCCGTGACAGTATAAAATCGCATGGCGGCTGCCGTGGGGGGCCTTGAGCCGCGTCCACGCCGCGCTCATGCCCGAGAGGGCAAATTCCTCGTAATCCATGCCCGTCATCGGCGCAGTCAGCTTGCCGAGGACCTCCTGACTGCGGCGCTGACGCTCAAGCTCTTCGGCGGTCATGCTTTCTGGCGCACCGGCGCTGTGCAGCGCCTTGAGCGCACGCATCAGCGGGTCGAGATGCGCGTTCTCGGCCTCGCTCTTCTTTTTGCGGATGATGCGGAGTTTGGGTTCCATAGCTCCTCCTGAAAAACAAAATTCTTTGGGAGCATGATATCATAATTTCGTGAAAATGCCAAGGAAAAGCGCATCTTTCTTGTAGCGCGCCCCGTTTTGTGCTATAATAAACCCCTCAAGACCGCGCAGAGGGAAAGAAGGGAACATCGGATGGCCAAGCCCAACAGCAAATGGTATAAGCTCGACTCCGCGGGCACGCTCTACTCCGCGCTGCAAAAGGAGGAGTATTCAGCCATCTACCGCTTTTCCGCTCTGATGGAAAAAGACGTCGACCCCGCGGCGCTTCAGCGCGCCATCGACCGCTGCATGCCGCGCTTCCCGACCTTTGCCGTGCGCATCCGTAAGGGCGCGTTCTGGTACTATTTGGAGCACAACAGCGCGCCGGGGCCGTTTTTGAAAGAGGACGTGTCCGACCCCTGCCAGCCCGTGCGCTTCAAGGAGGACAACGGCTGGCTCGTGCGCTTTTACTATTACCGTAACCGCATTTCGATCGAGGTCTTCCACGCGCTTTCCGACGGCGGCGGAGCCATCGTCTTCTTCCGCACGCTGCTGGCCGAATACCTGCGCCAGACCGGCGTTGATATCCCTGCGGGGAACGGTGTGCTTGATTTGAACGAGCCGCCGCGCGAGGAGGAGATGGAGGACGCCTATGCCCGCTACGCAGGACACCACGCACTGGGCCTCCACCGCCAGCCGACGGCGTATCAGAATACCGGCACAAGCGAGCCGTTTTACACGTTCCATGTGACGATGGGCTTCGTGCCGCTCTCGAAGCTGCGCGAGGAGTCGAAAAAGTACGGCGCGTCGATCACCGAATACCTCTCCGCTGTGCTCATTTACGTCATTTTGGAAAAGCAGAAGCGCGAAAAGCCCTACCGCCTGCGCCCCGTGGCGCTGGCCATCCCCATCAATCTGCGCGGCTGGTTCCCGAGCGAGACGCTGCGAAACTTCATTACCACCGTCCGCCCGTATATCGACCCCGCGCTCGGCGACTACACGTTCCCCGAGATCGTCTCGCAAGTGCGGCATTTTATGAAGCTGCACATCAACCGGCAGGAATTGCAGGCGGCGTTCACGGGCAACGTTCGCTTTACGGAAAACTTTTTCCTGCGGCTCATTCCGGTCGTTTTCAAAAATCCCGTCATGGCGCTCAATTACCGCCTGCACGGCGTGAGGCCCTATTCCTGCACATATACGAACCCAGGCGCGTTCACCGTGCCGCCCGAAATGGCTGAGCATATCCGCGGGGCGGAGGTCATTCTGGGACAGGCGACGGTGCCGCGCTGCCACTGCGCGTCCATCAGCTATGGCGACACGATGGAGATCACCTTTGCCGGCACGCAGGCGGAGACGGACACCGAGCGCGACTTTTTCCGCTTCCTCGTGCGCGCGGGAATCCCCGTGCGCGTAGAGAGCAACCGATGAATAGCAGATCGAAAGAAGGAATTTGATGTCATATTGTGTCAAATGCGGCGTGGAGCTGGACGAGGGCGCGGAGCGCTGCCCGCTCTGCGGCACGCCGGCGTGGAAGCCGGATGAGACCGAGCCGCGCTATTTCCCGACCAAGCCGGCCGAGGTGCCGAGAGCATCGCGCAGAGCCGCCGCCGCACTGCTAACGGCGATGCTCGCGTCCGTGTCGCTCTGCTGCGGGCTGCTGAATCTCATTTTGCCGACGGAGCACCCTTGGGCGCTCTACGTCGCGGGCGCGGCAGTGATGCTGTGGATCTGGTTCGCACTGCCGATGCTCGTGCGCGGCATCCCAATCTTCTTCCGACTGACGGCGGACGTCGCCGCCATCGGCATTTACGTGTGGATCATCTCCGTTGCGCTGCACGGGGGGCGCTGGTTCCGCGGGCTCGTGCTGCCGATGCTCGGTTGGGCGTGCGTTGTTGTATTCCTGCTGAGCTTTCTGCTGCGCGACGGCAGGCGCTCGCGCCTTTCTTCCATCGCCATGTGCATCGGCGCGGTGGGCCTGATGGCGATGGGCGTCGAATACTGCCTTGACCGGTATTTTCTTGAGGTGTGGCAGCCGAGCTGGTCGCTCGTCGTGCTTGTCATCTGCATCGGGCTCATCATCCCGCTGCGCATCGTGCGCCGCGTCCCGTCGCTGCGCGAGGAAGCGCGCAGACGCTTCAATATGTGAAACCTGCTTCTGAAAATGGAAAACCCGCCCTGACGCTTTTGCGTCGGGGCGGGTTTTGTGATGTTTGCTTACAGCAGCAGCCAGCTGAGCACCATGCCGACAAGCAGTGTGATCCCGGCGGTGAGCAGGACGAGCAGAAGCTTCTGATAGGGCCGCTTGCCTGCTTCGACCTTTTGCTCGATCTCGTCGAGCCGCTTTCCTTCGCTGAAGGCCAAGATCTCCCTGTAGGACTGGACGTTGTTCGCCTTTTTGATGCGCTCGAGGCGGAGGGCAAAGTACATCGCGGCGCCCCAGAGCAAAAGCTCGGGAATGAGACCGTAGAGGCCGAACCACTTGATTAGAGGCACGGGCAGAATGATCGTGGCGGCGAGCAGAACAGTGTAGATGATGGCGTCGCGGTTCATGGCTTTGACATCGGCGGCATTGACTTCCTGTTTCATGGTTTCCAAATCTCCTTTGATGAGTTGGTCGAGCGAAACATCGAAGAGGGCGCTGAGCAGGAGCAGGCTGTGGATATCGGGGTAGCTCTTGCCGGTTTCCCAGTTGGAAACGGTCTGGCGCGTGACGTAGACCTTTTCCGCCAGCTCCTCCTGCGAAAGCGAGAGCGCGGCGCGATGCGCCTTGATCTGATTACCGAGTTCCATAAGTGCCTCCTGTGCGTTTCGTTCGATCTGCCCCAAGGGTAACCGAAACGGGAAAGTTTGTCGAGCAAAGCTGCTTTACATGAGGAAAAATTGCTTGTCAAAAGATTTTGACAAGCGCCTTTTCGCCCCGATATCAGCGGCTTGCCAGCTTTTCGCGCAGCCTTGCGATGCTTCGCTGCGGGGCGTCGATGGCTTCGCCCTGCGTTTCGTGCCAGTCGGCTTTTTCGATGGCGATGACCTTTTCGTAGTAGGTGATCGCCGTTTCATAGTCACCGCGAATTTCGCAGATCTGCGCGATGGCCTCGGCAGGGTCGACAAAGCGCGGGGGCGGCATGAGCGCCATCGCCTTTTCATAGTCCGCGATGGCCTCGTCGTAGTGAGCGAGCTTGGCAAGCTCGCTTGCGCGCATAACGTAGACCTCCCACGTGTCGGGATACTTTGCGCACATGGCCTCCCACTGCGCGAGCGCGTCGTCGGTGTGCCCCTCCTGCAAAAGGATACAGCCGAGGTAAAAGTCGTCGTTGTAGGTCGGCTTCAGGCGGTGCATTTTGTCCAAGACCTCGCGCGCCTCCGCGCAGCGGCGGTCGGCGATGAGAAGGTCCAGAAGCCACAGGTGCGCGCTGTGGTTCTCCGGATGCGCGGCGAGAAACTCCTGATAGAAGGCGATCGTGCGGTAGTGGTTCGTCGCGTTCCAGTCGAGGTACGCGCCGTGCTCGGCGTCGAAGATGGCGTTGTGCGCCTCCTTGCAGTCGAGATTCAGTGCGAGCGCCTGACGCGCGAGGGGAGAGGCGAGGTCATTGTATTCCCGTGCGCGCTTGCAGTAAAGCTCTGCGAGCAGCAGCGTCGCGCGCGGGCGCGTTTCCTCCTCGCGGCACTTTTCCTGCAAAAAGTGCTCCTCTTCGTCAAATTCCTGCTGTGTGAGAAAGCGCTTGTCCCAGAGCATATTGTCGATGCGGGCAAAGCGGCTCTCGTCCGTGAGGGAGAAGAGCGAGTCGATGCTCGTTCCCAGCGTGACGGACAGCGCGGGCAAAAGCTGAATATCGGGAAGCGAGCTGCCGTTTTCCCACTTGCTCACGGCTTGCGCGCTCACGTGGAGGGCTTTTGCAAGCTGCTCCTGCGTCATGCTTTTGGAGAGGCGCAGCGTTTTGATCTTGCTGCCGATGTCGATGTTCATAAAGGCAAAACTCCGTTTCTATAAAGTGCGGACGTCCTTGATGAGTTCAGTATAGCCGATTGCGGGAAAACGCGCAATGGAGGGGGAGTTTCGCGCGCTCAAACGGCGGTTGAGCGCAAAAAGGACGGAAGATGCTTTTCTTCCGTCCTTTTTATGCAGTTTCAGTCGAATCAGTCGCCGACGCCGGGATTCAGAACCTTGCCGACGTTCCATAGGTGCGCGACCTGCTGCGCGGCGGCCAGACGTTCCTCGGGGGACTCGTAGCTTGCGTGCGCGGTCTGCGCGCCGCAGTCGACACAGGTGACATAAACGCACCAGCCCTGCTCATCCTCCACCGTACCGGTGCCGCGGCAGTAGGGGCAGTCCTGCAATTCGATCTCATAAATCGGGTCCATGGTATTCATCCTTTCCTACCGCGCAAAATTGACAGTTGGCGCGGAAATAACCTAATGACCGTAGTATAGCAGGGAAGCGGGCGCTTTACAAGCAAGAAAATAGCAAAAATGGGGCGCTCGCAAGCGCCCCGCTTTTTACACGTTTGACGACGGAACAGGAAGCTGGTACTTTTCCACGTAGGATTCGTACGTCTGCTGGAAGCTGCCGTCGGCAGTCTTGGCCTGGCGCAGCGTTTCGTGCAGGTTGAGGTTATGCGCACGGGCATCGATGACGCAGCCGGCGATGTTGGAGCAGTGGTCGGATGTGCGCTCAAGGTCGGTCAGAAGATCGGAGAGGATAAAGCCAGCCTCAATGCTGCAATGGCCCTGCTGCATGCGCAGGATGTGGCGCGTGCGCATCTGCTCTTTGAGCGTGTCGATGACCTGCTCGAGCGGCTCGACCTGTTGGGCGAGCGCGACGTCCTGCGAGGAGAAGGACTTGAGCGAGAGCGAAAGGATCTCGCGGATGGCGGAGGTGAGAATGGCGAGCTCGTTGAGGGCGCTGCCGGAGAACGTGAGGCCCTTTTGCTCCATCTCCTCAGCGGAGGAGAGAATGTTGACCGCGTGGTCAGAAATGCGCTCAAAGTCGCCGATGGTCTTGAGTAACTCGGTCGCCTCCTCGCTCTCGTCGCGGCCCATTTTCTGCGTGCTGAGCTTGACGAGGTAGGTGCCGAGGATATCTTCATAGTGGTCGCAAAGCTCCTCATCGTCGCGGATGCTCTGGGCGAGCTCAGGCGTGTTGTGGTCAAGGGCGGTGAGAGCGTTGTTCAGCGCGCGCACGGCGCAGTCCGCCATTTCGCGGGCGACGGCGCGGCTCTGGCGAAGGGCGAGGGACGGGGTGGGGAGAAGACGCTCGTCGAGCTCGGTCGTCTTTTCACCCTGCGTCTGGGGATCGTCGGGGACGATGCGGCAGGCGAGCTTTTCAAGAAGGCCGCCCGCGGGCAGGAGCATGGCGGTGCAGAGGACGTTGAAGACCGAGTGTGTGATGGCGATGCCCGCCATGGTGGCGGATTCATCCAGCAGCGCGGGCACAAAAGCCGCGCGCACAATGCAGAAGACCGTCAGCAGCACGACAACGCCGATGACATTGAAGAGAAGGTGAACGACCGCGGCGCGGCGGGCGTTTTTGTTCGTGCCGATGGACGACAGCATGGCCGTGACGGTCGTGCCGATGTTCTGGCCCATGATGATGGGAATGGCCGCGGCATAGCTCACAGAGCCCGTGACGGCGAGCGCCTGCAAAATACCGACGGACGCGGAGCTCGACTGGATGATGGCCGTGAGCAGCGCGCCGGCGAGCACGCCGAGGAGGGGATTCTGGAAGGCAACGAACAGATTCGTGAACGCGGGGACCTGCGAGAGGCCGGAGACCGCGCCGCTCATCGTCTCCATGCCGAACATGAGCGTGGCAAAGCCGAGCAGGATCATGCCGGTGTCCTTTTTCTTGTTGTCCTTGCAGAACATGTAGTAGATGATGCCGATGAGCGCAAGGACGGGAGTGAAGGATGAGGGCTTTAAGAGCTTGATCCAGAAGTTGCCGGAGTCAATGCCGCCAAGGCTCAAAAGCCACGCCGTGACGGTCGTGCCGACGTTCGCGCCCATGATGACGTTGATGGCCTGCCGCAGCGTCATCAGCCCCGAGTTGACAAAGCCGACGACCATGACCGTGGTGGCGGACGAGCTCTGGATGATGGCCGTGATGCCAAGGCCCGTTAAAAATCCGGCGAATACGCTGCCGGTCATCTTGTCGAGAAGAGAGCGGAGCTTGCCGCCCGCGCGGCGCTCGAGCGCCTGGCCCATCAGGTTCATGCCGAAGAGGAACAGGCACAGCCCGCCGATCATCGTGAGCACATTGAAAATATCCATATTTTCTATCTTTCCTTTTTTCTTTTTTGAGACTCTATTTATAACCAAATAATAGTTTACGCGCCAAATGTCAAAACTGCCAGAGGAGAATTGTAAAATCTATGTAAAATACACAACGGCGACGGAATACGGCGTGATTTGTGTCATGTTGCACAGTTTTTTTCCGCATGAACTGGAAAAAAGTGCAGACACTAAGCGCAGCATTCGCCGCGGCGTCTGCCTCCGCGGCAAAAAGCAACTTGAAATGTCGGAGGAATCGTATGAAAAAAGACTTTATCGACACCAATGAATTCACAAAGCAGGAACTGCTCGACATCATCGACTTGTCGCTCGCCATCAAAAAGGCCATTAAGGCGGGCTACTATCCGCCCCTGATGCGCAACATGACGCTTGGCATGATCTTCCAGCAGTCCTCTACGCGCACGCGCGTCTCGTTTGAGACCGCGATGAGCCAGATGGGCGGGCACGCGCAGTATTTAGGCCCCGGTATGATCCAGCTCGGCGGGCATGAGACCATCGGCGACACGGGCAAGGTACTCTCAAAGCTTGTCGATGTCGTGATGGCGCGCGTTATCGAGCACAAGACGATCGAAGAGCTCGCAAAAAGCTGCACCATCCCCGTCATCAACGGCATGTCGGACTACAACCACCCCACGCAGGAGATCGGCGACCTCTGCACGATCGTGGAGAACCTTCCGCAGGGGAAAAAGTTAGAGGACTGCAAGGTCGTGTTCGTGGGCGACGCGACGCAGGTGTGCGCGTCGCTCGGCTTTATCACGACGAAGCTCGGCATGCACTTTGTCCAGTACGGCCCCCAGGGCCACCAGCTGAATGAGCAGCACAAGGAGATCATGAAGAAGAACTGCGCGCTCTCCGGCGGCAGCTACCTTGTCACCGATGACCGCGAGAGCGTGCGCGGCGCGGACTTCATCTATACCGATGTGTGGTACGGTCTCTACGAAAACGAGATGCCGAAGGAAGAGCGCGTGCGCGTCTTCCACGACTATCAGGTCAACCGCGAGCTGATGCAGCTGGGGAACCTCGGCTGTAAATTCATGCACTGCCTGCCCGCGACGCGCGGCGAGGACGTGACCGACGAGGTCGCCGACAGCGACGCCTCCCTCTGCTGGGAGGAGGCAGGCAACCGCCTGACGGCCATGCGCGGCCTTCTTGTCTACTTTACACGCTGCCGCAAGGAGCCGAGCGGTCTTCAGATCGCGGCGGCGAAAGAGGAGCTTGACAAAGTGCTCTGCGACAAGCTCGGCTGCGTCGAGGCCTACTGCGGCGTTTCGAAAGCGGAAAAGAGCTGAGATAAGCCATGGAGAAGAATCAATTCCGGCTCGCAGACGTCATTTTGTCGGTCATCTGCGTGGTGTTTGTCGCCGAGGCGGCGGCGCCGGTCGCGTCGATCGGCAACAGCCAGTATTTCTGGTGGATCTTTATGATATTGGCGTTTCTGCTGCCCTACGGCCTCATCGCCGCCGAGCTCGGCACAGCCTACGCGGGCGACGGCGGGCTCTATGACTGGATCCACGCGGCGTATCCGAACGGCAAGTGGGCGGCGCGTGCCTCGTGGTACTACTGGATCAATTTTCCACTGTGGATGGCATCGCTTGCGGTGATGTGTCCCGAGCTCATCACGTTCATCACGGGGCGGAGCCTCGGGACGTTCGGCTCGCTCGTGGTCGAGCTGCTGTTCATCTGGATCGTCACGCTCATCGCGTGCTATCCCGTGTGCGACAGCATCATTATCCTGAACGTGAGCGCTGTCATCAAGATCGTGCTGGCGCTGCTGGTCGGCGGGCTCGGCGTGTGGTATATCAGCCGTTACGGCTTTGTCAACGACATGTCGGCGCGGACATTTCTGCCGTCGTTCGACTTAAACAGCCTCTCGTATATCTCCGTCATCATCTTCAACTTCCTCGGCTTTGAGGTCGTGTGCACGTACGCAAACAACATGAGCGACCCGAAAAAGCAGATCCCGCAGTCTATCGTGACCGGCGGCATCGTCATCGCGGCCATCTACCTCTTCTCGGCGTTCGGCATCGGCGCGGCGGTGGATGTGCGCGAGATCAGCGTGGATTCGGGGCTTATCGACGCGGTGTCGCTCATTCTGGGCGGCAGCGGCGGCGTGCTCGTGGGCGTGGTGGCGCTTTTGTTCCTCGTGACGCTGTTCGGCAATATGATCTCGTGGTCGATGGGCGTCAATTCGACGGCGGCGCTGGCGGCGGACCACAACGACATGCCGCGGGTGTTCGCCAAGCGCTGGGCAAAGAACGACATGCCCGTCGGCGCGGCGGTCACGTCGGGCGTCGTCGCCTCGTGCGTGTGTGTTTTGGGCGTGCTCATCGAGATGGCGTCGCCGGACTCGTCACTCTTCTGGAGCTTTTTCGCGCTGAATCTCGTGATGCTGCTTTTGAGCTATCTTCCCGTGTTTCCGGCGTTTTTGAAGCTGCGGCGCGAGGATGCGAAGACGCCGCGCCCGTTCCGCGTGCCGGGGTCTGACACGGCGCTCAAATGGATCGCCTACGTGCCGATGGTGCTCATCGTCATTTCGATCATTTTCACTGCGATCCCGCTCTCGTTTGACGCAGAGACGCTTGCGAGCTTTCTGCCCATTACGATCGGGTCGATCCTCAGCGTGGCGATCGGCGAGGTGCTGATCGCGCTGCGCGGGAAAAACGCACGCAGCTAAGTATGGTTTCATCATAAGGAGACAAAGCTATGGCAAAACGAATCATCGGCACAACGCCGAAGCAGGACGGGTATCGCATGCCCGCCGAATTTGAGCCCCAGCAGGGCGTGTGGATGCTCTGGCCCGAGCGAAACGACAACTGGCGCGACGGCGGCAAGCCCGCGCAGAAGACCTTTGCGGATGTGGCCAAAGCCATCGCAAGATTTGAAAAGGTCACGGTCGGCGCATCCGTGCGCCAGTATCAGAACGCGCGCGCCAAGCTCCCCGAAAATATCCGCGTCGTGGAGCTCGAGAGCGACGACGCGTGGGTGCGCGACTGCGGGCCGACGTTCCTTGTGAACGACAAGGGCGGTCTTCGCGCGGTGGACTGGGAGTTCAACGCCTGGGGCGGGCTCGTCGACGGGCTGTATTTCCCCTGGGACAAGGACGACCAGATCGCGCGCAAGATCTGCGAGATCGCGGATGTGGACAGCTACCGCACAGAGGGCTTCGTGCTCGAGGGCGGTTCCATCCACGTCGACGGCGAGGGCACGGTGCTGACGACTGAAATGTGCCTGCTCTCTGAGGGCCGCAACCCCGACAAGAGCAAAGAAGAGATCGAGCAGATGCTTTGCGACTACCTCGGCTGCGAGAAGGTGCTGTGGATCAAGGACGGCATCGACCCCGACGAGACGAACGGGCACATTGACGACGTGGCGTGCTTCGTCGCACCCGGTGAGGTCGCCTGTATCTGGACGGAGGACAAGAACCATCCGTTCTACGAACAGGCGCAGGCGGCGTACAAATTCCTGAGCGAGGCGACGGACGCCAAGGGACGCAAATTAAAGGTCCACAAGCTCTGTCTGACAAAAAAGCCGTGCTTACTCGAGGGCGCGGATACCATCGACGTCGTGGAGGGCACCATCCCCCGCGAGGACGGCGAGGTCAGCATCGCGTCGTATATGAACTTTTTGATCGTCAACGGCGCGGTCATCTTGCCGCAGTACGGCGACGAAAACGACGCAGTCGCCATCGAACAGGTGCAGAAAATGTTCCCCGACCGCGAGGTCGTGGGCGTGCAGACGAAGGAGGTCGCCTTCGGCGGCGGCAATATCCACTGCATCACCCAGCAGCAGCCTGCGGTGAAGAAGTAGAAAGAGCGCCGTCCGTGCAATAAATGTACGGGCGGCGTTTTTATGGTGCTTATGCAGTTTGCTCGCGGGCGATGCGGATGAATTCCGAGAGCACGCTCCACGGATACGAGCGGCTCAAGTACCCAAAGCAGATGGGATAGGACGCCTCGGGGCAGAGCGGGAGAATATGCAGGTGCGCGAGCTGCGCGGGCGAGAGCGCTGTGTGCAGCAGATTTTCCGGGCAGAAGCATGCGCCGACGCCCTGCTCGCAGAGCGCGAGCAGCGTTTCGACGTTTTCCGACGTCGCTTTGCTGACGGGCGAGACGCCCGAGGAGCGCAAAAGTCCGCGCCCGATGCGCCCGCCGATGTCCTCCGCGGAGCCAAGGACAAAGGGGCAGCCGCGCAGGGCGCTCAAATTTCCCGCGGCGATCTCGCCGCGGTGCGTGTCGAGGTCGATGCCGCACTGCGCGAGCAGCCCATCGGACAGGCACAGCACGATGTGCTCCAGATAGTAATCCTCAAGCACCACGCCGGGGAGCGGGCGGGGAAAGCCGGCGATGGCGAGGTCAATGCCGCCGCTGAGCAGCGCCTTCTGGATCGCGTCGTTCGAGCCTTCGAGCAGCGTGATCTCGACATTCGGATACTGACGCTGAAAGGCGGGGATCAGGCGCGGCATGATGGCGCGGCCGCGCGTGTAGGCGATGCCGACGCGCAGCTCGCCCTTCTGATTTTCGGAGATATCGCAGAATTCGCGTTCCATGGCCTGGCGCGTCTGGCCGATGGATTCGGCATAGCGCAGAAACGTCCGGCCTGCGTAGGTGAGCTCAAGCGGCGTGCGGCGCACAAGAAGCGTGCAGCCAAGCTCCTTTTCAAGTCCCGCAATGTGGGACGAGAGCGACTGCTGCGTGATGTGCAGCGCTTCAGCGGCGCGGGTGAAGTTTTTCTCCCGCGCGAGCACGAGAAAATAGTCAAGAGAATGGAAATTCATGGGAACGCTCCTTTTACAGTTGTTTCTTGTAGAATATATCAATTTTAACAGTTTTACAAGCATGAAGGCGGCAATTATACTGTGGGCAGTGGGTGCGGACGGCAGGAAAAAGATTCCCTTTTTCCGCCGTGCGTGCTAAGATAGCGATACTGTGTTGAAAAAGGATAGGGAGGATTGGGATGGCTGCGATCGTTTTATTTTGCCTTGCGCTGCTCGTGTGCATCGTGCTGGGGACGAATATCCTCTATGCGCTCCTGGCGGGACTTGTGATCTTCACGCTGTACGGCAAAAAGCAGGGTTTTTCGTGGAAAGAGCTCAGGAAGATGATCTGCTCGGGCGTGAAGACATCGGCAAGCGTGCTGCTCGTCTTTCCGCTGATCGGCATTCTGACGGCGTTCTGGCGCGCGTGCGGCACGCTGCCGTTCATCATCTGCTGCGCCGTCGACCTCATCCGGCCGGAGATCTTGCTGCTGATGACGTTTCTCCTAAACTGCGGCGTCTCGATGCTGACAGGCACGGCGTTCGGCACGGCGGCGACGATGGGCACCATCTGCGTGAGCGTCGGCATTTCGATGGGCATGGACCCCGTGCTGCTCGGCGGCGCGATGCTTTCGGGCGTATACTTCGGCGACCGCTGCTCGCCGGTCTCGACGAGCGCGCTGCTCGTGAGCGAGCTGACGGAGACGAACATTTACGACAACATCAAGCGCATGCTCAAGACGGCGCTCGTGCCGTTTCTTCTGAGCTGCGGCGTCTATGCGGCGCTCGGCATGGTGAAAAGCGGCAGCGGCGCGGCGGGCGAGCTGTGGTCGCTCTACGGGCGCGAGATGACGCTTCACTGGGTCATGTGCCTGCCGGCGGTGCTCATTTTGATCCTGTCGGTCCTACGCGTGAACGTGAAAAAGGCGATGTCGGTCAGCATTTTAGCGGCGGTCGTGCTGTGCATTTTTCTGCGGCATCTGGACGCGGTGACGATCCTCAAGACCGCAATCTTAGGCTACACGGCGTCGGACGCCGAGGTCGGCGCGATGCTCAACGGCGGCGGCATCATTTCAATGGTGCGCGTGGCGCTGATCGTGATGATCTCGTCGGCGTATTCCGGCATTTTCCGCAGGACGGGGCTGCTCGACGGGCTGTGCGGGCGCGTGACGGCGCTGCGCGACAAAACGTCGCCCTATGCCTCGATGCTGCTGACGGCGGTTTTGGCGAGCCTTCTCGCCTGCAACCAGACGCTGACGATCATCCTGACACACCAGCTCTGCGCGCCGTCGCAGAAGGATAAAGAAGAATTTGCCATCAACCTTGAAAACAGCGCCGTCGTCGTCGCGCCGCTGATCCCGTGGTCGATCGCGGGGGCGACGCCGCTCTCGACCGTCGGCGCACCGATGACAGGCATGGCGTTTGCGTGCTTTTTATACATCCTGCCGCTGTGCGAGCTCGTGCGGCGGACAGCGCAGCAGCGCGCGGCGAAAAAAACCGCCGCGCAGAAATGAGAAAGGACTTTGTATGAACGGAAAGACGTTACTGGCGGAAGCCATCGAAATGAAAGACGAGATCGTCGAGAACCGGAGAGCGATCCACCGCGCGCCGGAGGTCGGCGCGCACCTGCCGCAGACGGTTCAATTTGTCGAAGAAAAGCTGCGATTGCTCGGCTATGAGCCGCGCGAGCTGGGCGGCGGCGTGGTCGCGGAGCTCACGGGCGAAGACATGGGGCGCTGTATCCTGCTGCGCGCCGACATGGACGCGCTCAAGGTGCGGGAGAAGACCGACCTGCCGTTCCGTTCGGAAAACGGCAGCATGCACGCCTGCGGACACGATATGCATGCCGCGATGCTGCTGGGCGCTGCAAGGCTGCTCAAGGCGCATCAAAGCGAACTCAAGGGCACGGTGAAGCTCGTCTTCCAGCCCGACGAGGAAGGCTTCACGGGCGCGAAAGCGATGCTTAAGGCCGGTGTGCTGGAGGCGCCGGAGCCGCAGGCGGCGATGGCGCTGCACGTGAACTCCGGGACGCCGTCGGGCCTCGTGCTGTGCGGCAAGGGAACGTTTATGGCGGGTTGCACGCTGTTTCGCATCACGGTCAAGGGTGTGGGCTGTCACGGGGCAATGCCGGAGACGGGCGTCGACCCAATCAACATTGCCGCGCACATCTACCTTGCGCTTCAGGAGATCACGGCGCGCGAGCTGCCCGCGAAGACGCCCGCCATCGTGACAATGGGCAAATTCAGCGCGGGGCACGCGCCGAATATCATCCCGCAGGAGGCCGTGATCGAGGGCACGATCCGCACGTTCGACCGCGACGTGACCGCGCTGATCCTGCGCCGCATCGGCGAGATCGCGGACGCGACAGCCAGGGCCTTCCGCGGCAGTGCGAGCGTCGAAGAGCTCGCGAGCGCGCCGCCGCTCAAAAACGACGAGGCGCTGACCGAGCAGATGGCACGCTGCGCCGAAATGCTGTTCGGCGAGAAGAGCGTCTACCGCCTGCGTGAGGGCGGGATGGGCTCGGAGGACTTTGCGTCCTACACCTACGAGCTGCCGTGCGCGTATCTGTTGCTCGGCGCGGGCACGGCGCAGGAGGACGCGCGCTACGGAAAGCCCATGCACAACGAGAGCGTCGTCTTCAACGAGAACATTTTACCGCGCGGGAGCGCACTGCTCGCCTATGGCGCGATGCAGTGGCTCGAAGACCGGCAATAAAAAAATCCGCTTACGAATTTCGTAAGCGGATTTTTTATAATCGGTTGTCGATGACTTAGCCGACGAGCGCCTCGGTATCCATGGCGATCATGAGCTCCTCGTTCGTGGGGATGAGGAGGACGGTGACCTTGGAGTCGGGCGCGGAGATGACGCGTTCTTCGCCGCGGACCTTGTTGGCGTCCTCGTCCATCTTGACGCCCATGAACTCGAGGCCGGAGGCGATGGCCATGCGCTGGGAAGCGCTGTTCTCGCCGACACCTGCGGTGAAGATGATGGCGTCCACGCCGCCCATCGCGGCGGCATACGCGCCGATGAGCTTCTTCACGCCGTAGTTGAACATATCGACGGCAAGGCCGGCGCGCTCGTTGCCCTGCTCGAAGGCCTCCTCGAGATCGCGGAAGTCGGAGCTGACGCCGCTGACGCCCATGACGCCGGACTTCTTGTTGAGGACATTGACCATCTCCTTGATGTCCATGCCGTACTTGTTCATCAGGTACTCGAGGATACCGGCGTCAATGTCGCCGGAGCGGGTACCCATGGGAAGACCGGCGAGCGGGGTGAAGCCCATGGAGGTGTCGACGCTCTTGCCGCCGTCGATCGCGGTGACGGAGGAGCCGTTGCCGAGGTGGCAGGAGATCAGCTTGAGCTGCTCGATGGGCTTGCCGAGCATATCGGCCGCGCGCTGGGAAACATACTTGTGAGAGGTGCCGTGGAAGCCGTAGCGGCGGACCTTGTCCTTCTCATAGTACTCATAGGGAAGAGCATAGGTGTAAGCCACGGGAGGCATGGTCTGGTGGAAGGCAGTGTCGAACACGGCGACCATGGGCACGCCGGGCATGAGCTCCTGGCAGGCCTTGATGCCGATGATGTTGGCGGGGTTGTGGAGCGGGGCGAGGGGAGTGCACTCCTCGATTGCCTGCATGACCTCGTCGGTGATGACGACGGACTTGGCAAACTTTTCGCCGCCGTGGACGACGCGGTGGCCGACAGCGTCGATCTCCTTCATGGAGCCGATGACGCCGTTCTTCTCGTCGACGAGCGCGTTCAGCACGGCCTGGATGGCCTCGTTGTGGGTGGGCATGGAGACGGAAGCGGCCTTGATGGCTTCCTTGCCGGGAAGCTGGGGCTTATAGGTGAACAGACCGTCGATGCCGATGCGCTCGCACAGACCCTTCGCCAGCAGCTCGCCCGTGGTGGGGTTGAGCAACTGATACTTCAGGGAGGAAGAACCTGCGTTGATGACCAGAACATTCATAAGTATACTCCTTTTTCGAGGGCGGCTTGCATTGCGCCCGAATTTCCGATAAAATAAGAATCAAATTGATCGGATGTACAATTCAATACAAAATATATTATAACAACTTTTTTTGCAAAGACAAGTAAATTTAACAAAACGTAACTCTTTTGTAACCGCTTTGAGAGGACTTCCATGAGGGTATTTGGTATAATATGCGAATATAATCCCTTCCACCGCGGCCACAAGTGGCAAATTGATGAATTGCGCCGTCTGGCAGGCGAGGAAGAGTGCGCCGTCGTGTGCGCGATGAGCGGCGATTTTGTCCAGCGGGGCGACTTTGCCATTGAGCGCGCGCATGCGCGCGCCGAGGCTGCCGTGCGCGGCGGGGCAGATTTAGTCCTTGAGCTGCCGCTGCCGTGGGCCATTTCGTCGGCGGAGGGCTTTGCCCGCGGCGGCGTGAGCATTTTGGCGGCGACGGGCGTGGTCGACACGCTGGCCTTTGGCAGCGAATGCGGTAACGCGGCGAAATTGCAGCGCGCGGCAAAGGCACTGCTGCGGGCGGATTTTCCCGACGCGCTGCGAGAGGAGCTTGCCAAGGGCCTGTCCTTTGCCGCGGCGAGGGAGAGCGCCGCGAGGGCGCTCATCGGCGAGGATGCCGCGGTGCTCCGGGAGCCGAACGATATCCTCGGCGTAGAATACTGCAAGGCGCTGCTGCAAAGCGGCAGTACCATCGCGCCGCTGGCAATATTGCGAAAGGTCGTCGGGCACAACGGGGGTGCGGCGAAGGGCTTCGCCTCGGCGAGCCACATCCGCGAGCTGCTCACGAACGGAGAGGACGCCTCCGCGTATCTGACGGCGGAGAGCGCCGCCATCTATGCGCGCGAATGCGCGGCGGGCCGCGCGCCGGTGACGATGCAGAATGCGGAGCGAGCGGTGCTTTCCCGGCTGCGCGCGATGTGCGAGGAGGACTTCGCCCGCTATGACAGCGGGAATGAAGGCCTTTATCGCCGGTTTTATGACGCAGCGCGGACGGCAGCGTCCGTCGACGAGCTGCTCTCCGCGGTGAAGACGAAGCGCTATGCCTATGCGCGGCTGCGGCGGATGCTGCTTGCGGCGTATCTGGACGTGACGGCGGCGGATGTGCCGCCGGAGATCCCCTATCTGCGCGTGCTGGCGTGCAATGAGCGGGGACGAAAGCTGCTCAAAACGATCAAAAAAACGGGAAGCGCACCGGTGCTGACCAAGAGCGCCGATGTGCGCGCGTTGAGCGAGGAGGCGCAGAAGCTCTTCGCTCTGACGGCGCGCGCGGCGGATCAATACGTGCTCGCCTATCCCGAGCTGCGCACGGCCAGAGGCAGCAGCGCGTGGACGGAGGGACCTGTGATCGTTTGAGCAAGGAACCGAGACCTCGAAAGGAGAACAGAATGAAAAAATGGATGACGCTGCTGCTTTGCTGCGTGCTGGCGCTGAATTTGACCGCCTGCGGCGCAGGAGCGCCCGGCGGGCCGGAGGACAACGCGCCGCCGCAGGCGAGCGCGCTGCACTTTGAAGTCGCGACGCAAGTTTACGAAAACGAGTACAAGGCCGACGACGGCACGGTGCTTCTGGCGGAGCGCTACGAACTGCCGGTGCTCGAACTGCGCACGGAGGACGGCGAGCTCTACACGCTGGCGGAGAACGTGACGGCGAACGGCGGCACGGGCAACCCCGCGCAGTTCACGGCGCAGAACGCCTTCAACACGGAGATGAACAACGTGCTCGCGGGTCTTGAGTCCGAGGCGGCGCAGATGGCCGCGGAGGCCAAGGAGCTCTATGCGGAAAACGGCACATCGGTCTTTTTGAACGGAAGCTACTGGACGAACGAGCTGAGCCTGACGCAGACCTACATGACCGAGGGGAAGCTCCTGAGCGTCGCGGCAGAGAATTACACTTACTACGGCGGCGTACATCCGAATTCCGCCACCCGCGCGTGGAGCTTTGATCTGACGACGGGCGAATTCCTGACGCTGGACGCGCTGGCCTCGGAGGAGGGCGATTTGCGGGGAAACTCGCTGCAGGAGAGCATTTATTGGAATATCTACGAGCAGATCGCGCAAAAGGGCCTCAGCGAAGGATATTTTGACGATTATGACTCTTATTTGCAGGATTTCCCCACGCTCGCGACGCTGAACTTTACGGAAAACGGCCTGACGGTCACGTTCGACCAGTACGTCATCGCGCCGTATGCGGCAGGGCCGCAGGTGTTCTCGGTGCCGTACAGCGAATTCTACAACGCGCTGAGCGAGCACGCGAAGACGATTTTAGACGTCTCGCAGGAGCAGACCGTGTTGGCGGATTTCGACACGGCGATCACACTGTGGGCGTGGTTCTTTATGAACACGCCGCCGATCGGAGATGCGCCGGACGAGACGGAGATCAACGGCTACACCTACTACAGTGCGGCGATCCCCGGCGTTTCGACGCTCGAGGACATGCACGATCTGATGTACCGCTACTTCGACAAGGCGCTGGCCGACCAGTGGTTTGAAGAGTCTGACCGCTACGCTGAGGTGAACGGCAGACTATACGTCCTGTCTGCCGACCGCGGCAGCGACGATTCCGTAATCGATGAGACGCACAGCGTGACGCTCGACGGTGAGAGCGGCACCGTGACACAGACCATCACCTACGGCGATTGGGACAAAGCGTCGCAGAGCTGGACGCCGAACGGCGAGGAGGAGAACTTCGAATATCCCTTTACCATCGTCGGCGGCCACGCGGTGTTCTCCACATTCCCGTATCCGTACTGAGAAAGTAAAAGAGAGGGAGGAGAGTCCCATGGCGTAAAAAGTGCGGCAGCGCCGCAGAAGCGATCATAATAGGACCACTTTTACGGAGGATGAGAGAAATGAAGAGAGTAAAAATCTTTCTGCTGCTTTTTACCCTGTGCTGCGCACTGACCGCTTGCGGCACAAAGCCCGCGGACGACGTACCGCCGCCGGATGATGAGACGTCTGCGGTGGACATCGAATGGTTCAACACGGAATTTTTCAATGTGGGCAGTGGCGTGTGCATGACGAATATGCTGCTCAGCAGCTATTACGACACCGCCGCGGACATCGACCTCTATGAGCTCTTCTATAATGGCCCGACAGGAATACAGGAAGAGGTCACTGAGGCAGAACAGACAGCAATCGGCCCGGTGGCGTTTGAGCATTATCCCATCAAAACGCAGAGAACGGAAATGGACGCCTTTTTGCAGGAGTATTTGGGCGTGGCACTGGACGAGACGAACAAAAAGAATCTCGACCAGTTCATCTATCTCGAGGAGTACGACGCCTATTATCTGCTCCACGGCGATACGAATTTCCAGCGCTGCACGGTCACCTCGCTCGAGCAGAACGAGGACGGGACTATCGCGCTCACCTATGAGCAGGAGAGCGGTGAAAAGGGGATCGTCACGCTGAAGGGCAGCAAAGGCAGCTACCAGTTTGTGTCGAACAAGGAAGCGTGAAGATAAAAGAAAAATGCTGGCTCATAAGAGCCAGCATTTTTTATATGTAGCTTACCGGTAGCGCTCGCGGTGTGCGTGCATGATCTCAGCCAGCAGCACACCGTTGTCGGGCGGGGTGTAGGTGATGGCGTTCGCGCCTGCCGCGATGGTCTTGCGAATAGTCTCATCCTTCGGGCCGCCGGTGGCGATGATGGGGATCTCGGGATGACGGGCGCGGAGCGCGGCGACGAGCTGCGGCGTTTCCGACGCGGCAGAGACGTTCAAAATGTCGACGCCTGCGGCAATACGAGCCTCAGTGTCCTGCGTGGCGGAGACGATGGTCGCCACGACGGGAATATCGATGTGCGCCTTGATGTCGCGCAGAATATCGGCCGAAACGGGCGCGTTGAGCACGACGCCGTAAGCGCCGCAGTGCTCAGCCTCCATCGCCTGGGCGACAGAGCGCGCGCCAGACGTGAAGCCGCCGCCGACGCCGCAGAACACGGGCATATCCGCCACGCTGATGACGGCGCGCACGATACGTGGCTGCGGGGTAAAGGGATAAACGGCGATCACCGCATCGGCATTGACGCTTGCGATGGTGGCAACGTCAGTGGAAAAGACAAAGGACTTGATCGTTCTGCCGAAGATGCGGATGCCGCTGCACTCGTTGATGCACTCGGGTACCATCAGCATATGGTTGCGGAGCTTTCCGCTGTAACTCGGCGTGGGCGTAGGGGTAAAATCGCTCATAAAAGCACCTTCCTTTCCGCAGGTAATAAATGACCGGTAGGAATTTATGCAGGGAAATTATTCGACATGAATGCTTGCACGCATGGCGAGGATCGTCTGCTCAATGAGCGTGTCAAGATCCCAGCCGAGCATTTCCGCGCCGCGCTCGATGACCTCGCGCGAGCAGCCGGCGGCAAACTTCTTGTCCTTGTACTTTTTCTTGACGGACTTGACCTCAAGATCGCTGACGCTCTTGCTCGGGCGCATGAGCGCGACCGCGCCGATGAGGCCGGTGAGCTCGTCGGTGGCAAAGAGGACCTTTTCCATCTCGTGCTGCGGCTCGGGCAGGCCGTCGAAGTGCAGGCCGTAGCCGTGGCTGGCGGTGGCGCGGATCAGGCGCTCGTCGAGACCGTTTTCACGCATGATCTCCTGCGACTTGATGCAGTGCTCGTCGGGATACATCTCAAAATCAAGGTCGTGGAGAAGGCCGACGATTTCCCAGAAGTCCGCCTCGTCGCCGTAGCCGAGCTTTTCCGCGTACCAGCGCATCACGTCGGCGACGGTGTTGGCGTGCTTTAAGTGGAATTCGCCCTTGTTGTACTGCGTGAGCAGCTCCCACGCCTGTTCTTTCGTATATGCCATAATGATTGCCTCCCTTTGCTTATGGCTGCTCGTCCGTAAAGTGGACGTGATTGAAAATGTGGTCAGAGCAGAAGCAGTGGTACCCTGCGCACTTGCTGCAATAGCGGAACTGCAGCTCAGGATTTGTCACGTCCGTGCGGCCGCACACGGCGCATTTATGGCGGAAGCCCTGCGTCTGCTGTTGATACTGCTCCTGACGCTGCTGGGCGCGCACGGTGTTATGGAAGTGCGTGGCCTGCTTGCTCTGGTGGCGTTCGAGTCCCCAAAACCGTGTAAGCTCGGGCCAGAAGAAAATGACGAAATTCAAAAGCGCCACAATGGGCATGATGGAATAGTACCATCTGCCGGCGGCAATGTAGCGCGCAATGTCGAAGAAGAAGTAGAATACGTCAATATACGCGAGCCACTTCATGCGGATGGGGAAGACGAAAAACAGCAGCACCTGCGCATCGGGATAGAGGAGCGCGAAGGCCATGAACATGGCAAAGTTGACATAATTTGCACCGTAGACGGGGATGCTGTAGCCCGTGATCAGGCTGACGATGCTCGCGCCGAGGACGGTGAGCAGCATGCCGCTCAGGTAATACGTCGTAAACTTGGCTGTACCCCACTGCCGCTCGAGCGTCGAGCCGATCCAGTAGTAGAAGTAGCAGGTGATGAGAAGGTAAAACGGACTCGTGCTCTCAGGGATGAGGACAAAGGTGATGAGCCGCCAGACCTGCCCATGGAGAAGACCCGAGAGCGTGTAGGAGAAGAAGCTCAGAAAGTTGCCGTTCGAGAAGTTGGACAAAAGTCCCAGCACCACGTTGCCGATGACGACATAGAGCATCAGGTTGGGGATGCCAAAATTCGGGTGCAGGATACAAAAGCGGTCGATCGCCTGGTTGAGTTTTTTCAATGCGGGATACCTCGTTTCGATCAAATAACATTTACAAACATTATTACACAGCGGCGGGGAAAAGTCATCAATAAAGTTTGAACAAATGACTATTCCTGAATGGAATGAAGAGCAAGAATGCGGAAAGAAACGAATTCTTTCCACATTCTTAACACTTGTTCACTTGAGATCGAGCTCGGGCGGAACGTCGATCTCCTCGCCAACGTATTTGCCGTTCTTTTTCCGCTGGCGCACGCACTCGGTCAAAAGATACTCGATTTGGCCGTTGACGGAGCGGAAATCGTCCTCTGCCCAGGCGGCGATGGCGGCGTAGAGCTTGGGGGACAGGCGCAGGGGCACCTGCTTTTTGGCGTTGTCGTTCATGGCAGCCTTTAATACAGGCTTCCGGAGTTGACGACGGGCTGGGCGTCGCGGTTGCCGCAGAGCACGACGAGCAGGTTCGAGACCATGGCCGCCTTGCGCTCCTCGTCGAGCTCGACCGTGCCCTTTTCCGCCAGACGCTCAAGCGCCATTTCGACCATGCCGACCGCGCCGTCAACGATCATCTTGCGCGCGTCGATGATGGCGCTGGCCTGCTGGCGCTGGAGCATGACCGCCGCAATCTCGGGCGCATAGGCGAGGTAGGTGATGCGCGCTTCGATGATCTCAAGGCCCGCGTCGGCGACCTTGGCCTGAATTTCATCGCGGATGCGCGCGGCTACGACCTCGCTGGACCCACGCAGGCTCCCCTCGTCGGCCTGACCGTCGCCCGTGGTGTCGACATTCGGAGCGACGTCGTAGGGATAGACGCGCACGATATTGCGCAGTGCCGCGTCGCACTGGAGGGAAAGGTATTCCTTGTAGTTGTCCACGTTGAAAACGGCCTTGGCCGTGTCGGTCACGCGCCACATGACGGCGATGCCAATCTCCACGGGGTTGCCGAGGCAGTCGTTGATCTTCTGGCGGGCGTTGTTGAGCGTCATGATCTTGAGCGAGATCTTCTTGCTGCCGCCCACCTCGACCGCGGCGGACGCGCCCTGCATGGCAGCGAGAAGGTCCGTGCCCTTGTGGCCGCCGTCCACATCGCCGGACTGGTTGAGCTTCGTCTTGGCGGCGGGGTTGAACGACGAGCAGAAGGGATTGACCCAGTAGAAGCCCTCGCCCTTGAGCGTGCCGATGTACTTGCCGAACAGCGTCAGCACCAGCGCCTCCTGCGGCTTCAGAACGCGCAGGCCGCACAGTGGGATCCAGCCGAGCAACAGCAGGATGACGCAAAGGACGACAAGGGGCAGAAAGCCCGCATTGATGCCGACGATCAGAAAAACGACCGCAGCGATGTAGAGAACAAGCTCGAGCAGCAGCACGAGCATGCCGTTTTTGTGACCGGTGATGATCTTTTCTTCCATAAAAAGCACCTCCAAATTTGATATCAAAATAATATCACAACAATATGAGATGTCAAGAGGAAAATGCAAAAAAACGACCGGTGATTGCACCGGTCGGTGAAAAATCAATGATGTGGCAATGACAAACTGGAATCTATCTGGGTATTCCATCATCATTAAAATGTTTTTTCAAAGCTTTTTCTGTCGGGTAAATTGATAGAATCATAATAAAACATTGGATTGTTACAAGAATTATCCCTGCAAATCCAATCGTATTCTTATCACTATGGTATAACGGAATATGTATCAAGGCAGATGGTATAACCATTACCCATCCTATTTTCCACCAAAGTTTTCCACAATAGTTATGAGCAAATTTCCATGTATCCATATTTTTCATTGAACGAGTTGTTCTGTATCCTAACATGCTGTTTATATGTTTTGGGCAATGCTTCCACATCATTCTTCCTGCAATGACCATAACAATGGGAATGATCAAATCGCATAGTAACATAAACCACCAAAAGCACATAACATTCACCTCCAAAAGTAGAATTTGATAGAATTATTATGCCACAGCCCGTCAGAAAGCGCAAGCACAGCCGCGGTGGTTCGGGCCACCGCGGCTGTTTGGATGATCTGCTTTATGCGTAGTGGTATTTTTTCCGTCCGAGGAGGAAAAGCGTTTCTGTGACGATCAGTGTGAGCGCTTCGGCCACGGTGATGGCGAGCCAGATGCCGTTGATGCCAAGAAGTTTTGGCAAAAGAAGCACCGCGGCGACCTGAATGACGAGCGTGCGCAGGAACGAAATGAGCGCGCTGGCTGTGCCATTGTTGAGCCCCGTGAAAAACGCCGAACCGAAGATATTGAAACCGCAGACGAGGAATGAGAGCGCGTAGATGCGCAGCGCGTTGACCGTCATGTCGCACAGCTCCGCGTCGTAGCCGACGAAAAGATGTGCGATGGGGTTTGCCAGCAGGATGGACGAGGCCGTCATCGCAAGGCTCGTGATGAGCGTGACGGTCAGGCTCTTTTTGAGGAGGCTCTTGAGCTCGGCGTGATTCTGCGCGCCGTAGTGATAGCCGACGACGGGTGTGACGGCGATGGAATAGCCGAAGAAAAACGCCATGAAGATGAAGCTCACGTACATCAGAACACCGTAGGCATTCACGCCGTTTTCCTTGGCAATCGCCATGAGCTGCACGTTATAGAGTACGCCGACGAGAGAGGTCGAAAGGTTGCTGACCATCTCGCTCGAGCCGTTGTAGCAGGCCTTGCCGAGGGCGCGGAAGTCAAAGCGCGGACGCGTGAGGCGCAGCAGCGAATCGTTCGGGCGGAGAAAGTAGACAAGCGGGATGAGCGCGCCGACAATCTGCGAAAACGCCGTGGCGAGCGCCGCACCGAGAAGCCCGAACGGGAACACGTAGACGAGCAGAAAATCGAGTACCATGTTCGTCAGCCCCGCGAACACCGTCACGCGCAGGCCGAAGTGCGGCTTTTCCGCCGTCGCCAAAAAGCTCTGGAAGCTGTTTTGCAGCATGAAAAAAGGGAGAGCAGCCAGCAGCACGCGCCCGTAGAGCACGCAGTCGTCGATCGTCAGGTCCGTCGCGCCGACGGCGAACGAGATGGGGCGCAGGAAAACGATGCACACGCCGCTTAAAATCGCGCCGCCGGCAGCAAGCACGATGACGAGCATGGAGAAGATCTCGTTCGCTTCCCTGGGCTTGCCCTCGCCGAGCGTTTTGGCGATGAGCGCGCTGCCGCCCGTGCCGATCATAAAGCCGACGGCGGCGAGCGCCATGATGACGGGAAAGATGAGGTTCAGCGCGGCAAACGAATTTTTGCCGACGAAGTTCGAGACGAAAAAGCCGTCGACAATGCTGTAAATAGAGGTGATGATCATCATCAAAATGCTGGGCGCGACAAAGCGCAGCAGCTTTTGATACGTAAAATGATCGGAAAGGGAGATCTGCATGGAAGAGCCTCCGATTGTTTCAAAAAATATAAAAAAAGTCCGGTCACTGCTTGACCGGACGCATCCGACATCTCTCGACCGCTGCGGCTGCGGCCGCAAGTCCCCGATGACATTCAATTTGTGAACAATATTGTAGCATAAATCCGGACAAAGTCAAGTATTTGCACAAAATCTTCAAAAACTGATTGACAAAACGCACAAACATGGTAGAATACGATTCGGCGAAAGCCACAAGTGAATACTTCATCGAGAGTGGTTGAGGGATCGGCCCGATGACACCACGACAACCTGCCCGAAGAGGCAAGGTGCCAAATCCGACGAACGAATCGAAAGATGAGGAAGAGCAGAAAGCGCGATACTCTGTCGGTTCGACAGAGTATTTTTTGTTTTTCCCAACAACGAGAAAGGAAGAAAAAGAACCATGGCAAAACGTTTATTCACCTCCGAATCCGTCACCGAGGGGCATCCCGACAAGATCTGCGACCAGATCTCCGATGCGGTGCTCGACGCGATCCTTGAAAAAGACCCCAACGGCCGCGTGGCCTGCGAGACGACCGTCTCCACCGGCCTTGTCCACATCATGGGCGAGATTACCACGAGCTGCTATGTCGACATCCCGAAGATCGCGCGCGACGTCATCCGCGAGATCGGCTACGACCGCGCGAAGTACGGCTTTGACTGTGACACCTGCGGCGTTATCACGAACATCGACGAGCAGAGCGGCGATATCGCGATGGGCGTCGACAACTCCTTTGAAAATAAGGAAAGCGGCGCGAGCGAGCTCGACAACGGCGCGGGCGACCAGGGCATGATGTTCGGCTACGCCTGCACCGAGACCCCTGAGCTCATGCCGCTCGCGATCTCCCTTTCCCATAAGATGGCAAAGAAGCTGACCGACGTGCGCAAGCAGGGCCTTGTCGACTATCTCCGTCCCGACGGCAAGACGCAGGTGACGGTCGAGTACGACGAGAGCGGCAAGCCCGTCCGCGTCGACACGGTCGTCCTCTCCACCCAGCACGCGCCGGAGGCGACGCTTGAGCAGATCCGCAAGGACATGATCGAGTTTGTCATCAAGCCGACCGTTCCCGCGGAGCTGATGGACGAGAACACCAAGATTTATGTCAACCCGACCGGCCGCTTCGTCATCGGCGGCCCGCAGGGCGACAGCGGCCTGACCGGCCGCAAGATCATCGTCGACACCTACGGCGGCAGCGCCCCGCACGGCGGCGGCGCATTCTCCGGCAAGGACCCGACGAAGGTCGACCGCAGTGCCGCTTACGCCGCGCGCTATGTCGCTAAGAACATTGTGGCCGCGGGCCTTGCCGACAAGTGCCAGGTCCAGCTCGCCTACGCTATCGGCGTTGCGCATCCCGTGAGCGTGCTCGTTGAGACGTTCGGCACCGGCAAGGTCGATGACGGTAAGCTCGAAGAGGCCGTCGAGAAGGTCTTCGACCTGCGCCCGACCGCCATCATCCGCGACCTCGATCTGCGCCGCCCCATCTACCGCCAGCTTGCCGCTTATGGCCACATGGGCCGCGAAGACCTCGGCGTAACGTGGGAAAAGACCGACCGCGTCGACGCGCTGCTCGCCGCGCTGAAGTAAGAGCAATCGAAGACGGGGCAAAGGCCGCTGGATATCCAGCCGGCGGCCTTTCTGTCAAAGGAACCGCGCCGGTCTGCGAAAGCAGACCGGCGCGGTTCCTTTGTGTGTATGGGAAAGTAACATGAAAGCGGTTTAGTTGTGGTGCTCCTCGTCCCAGAGCTTTTCGGCCTCGGGGCGCCAGCAGGCGGCGTAGGACTCGCACTTGTTGCACAGGTGCTCCACGCTCTCGGGCGCTTCCAGGTCGGTCGAATGCGCGCCGCTGCGCGCGACCATCTGTGGCAGATATTCGGGGTTTTCCAGCATCGGGCAGGGGCGCAGGTGGTTGTTGTTGAACGGCTGGCCCTTGCGGTACTCCTTAAAAAGCGGCTGCTGGAGACATTCGAGGAAGCTCTTTTCGCGGATGTTCGCACCCGAGTAATGGATGAAGACGCAGGGCTCGACGTCGCCCGCGGCGTTGATGTGGCAGTAGAGCTTGCCGCCGGCAATGCAGCCGTTCGTGAACTCGCCGTCGTTCTGGAAGTCGATGGCGAAGATCTCCTTGCCGCCGGTGAGACCGCGGATCTCGCGCACGCGGTCTTTCATATAGGCGCGCTGCTCGGGCGTGAGCAGCAGGTCGGTCGCCGCGCCCATGCCGACGGGCATATAGTGGAAGTACCACGCGAAGTAGCAGCCCTTGGAGATGAGCAGGTCAAGGAACTCGTCGCTCGTGACGACCCGGTAGTTCTTACTCGTGTAGCAGATGGACACGCCGAACGGGATGCGGTTTTTGTGCATGAGGTCCATCGCGGCGAGCGCCTTTTCAAAATGGCCCGCGCCGCGGCGGCCGTCGTTGGCGTCCTCAAAGCCCTCGATGCTGACCGAGACGATGAAGTTGCCCACGCGCTTGAGCTCGTCGCAGAACGCCTGGTCGATGAGCGTGCCGTTGGTGAAGGCGTGGAAGGCGATGTCGCGGTGCTTTTCGCACAGGCGGAAAATGTCCGCCTTGCGCATGAGCGGCTCGCCGCCGGTGAAGAGACAGGCGTGGGTGCCGAGCTCCGCGCCCTCGGTCAGCACGCGGTCCATCTCCTCGAAGGTCAGGTTCTGCTTGTAGCCGTACTCCGCCGCCCAGCAGCCCGCGCAGCGCATATTGCAGGCGCTTGTCGGGTCCATGAGGACGATCCACGGGATGTTGCAGTCGTATTTTTCGGAGTTCGCCCGCGCCTGCTGGAAGCCGCGGAAGCCGCCCTCATAGGCGGCGGCCGTCAGGAAGGTCCGGAGAAGATACGGGTCGCACTCGCGCAGCAGGCGCTCGGCGTAGTGCGCCCATTTGCTGTCGGGGTCGTTTGCGATCTGGTGCAGCATCTCGAAGGCCTCCGGCGTCCAGACGCTGGAGTGGATCTTTTGGACCATGTTGACAAAGTCGTTTGCGACGGTGCAGACGTCCTTCGTCTGGCTTTTTCTGATGAGCGAGTCGAGCATGGCCTCAAAGGCCTTGCGCTCTGCTGCGTGGGCGATTTTTTCTGCTGCGTTCATAGTGTCACGATTCCTTTCCCTGCCCGCGGTGCGGGCATCTTAAAAATTCAGGAGGAAAGGGCGCGATCCTTTCCCTCCGTTGCCTGGGCGGCGATTTTCTGGAGCTTTTCCATGCGCGCATCGAGCTGTGCGCTGATTTCAGCGCACTCATAGAGCTCGCGCTCCACGTATTCCATTTCGGGGAGATTTTTCTTGTAGCGGATTTTATGCTCAAGACTGGCCCACCAATCCATCGAGATTGTGCGGAACTGCACCTCGACCTTCATGAGCCGCTTCTGGTCATGCAGGAAAATGGGCGTTTCGACGATGAGATGGAGGCTGCGGTAGCCGTTGGGCTTAGGGTTTGCGATGTAGTCCTTGCGCTCTAAGAGTGTGATGTCGTCCTGGCGCAAAAATGCCTCGGAGAGTTTGTAGATGTCGGCAGGGTGCGAGCAGATCACGCGCACACCGGCGATGTCATTCAAATTCTTTTCGATGCTCTCCACCGTGAGCGGATATCCGCGGCGGCTGAGCTTTTCCATGATGCTCTCGGGGGACTTGAGGCGGGTTTTGATCGTCTCGATGGGGTTGCGGTCGTATTGCAGCGAGAGCTCCTCGTTGAGCACGTTGAACTTCGTCTCGACCTCCATGATCGCGCAGCGGTAATAGCTCATCAGCTCACGGTAGGGCTGAAAGTATTTCTGGACCCACTGCTGTACCTCACCGTGGGAAAAACGGGAGAGCAGCACCTGTTCAAGATAAGTGCGATCGACAAGCGGACGGATCGGCACTGTCATCAGCTCCTTTGTACTTAGCATTTCTTGTCCCGCACGGAAAATGCGGGCTTGCAGGAAAAGCATAGCAAAGAAGCGCCGCGCTTTCAATGGGCAGGGTGTAAACTTTTTTGTTCACGGCGCGAGAAGGGGACGCTCCCCTCGTTAACACCAACTTAACAAAGGAAACTGCCGAAAACTATGGACAAAAGGAGCCGCATATCAGATTTTCAGACAGTGGCACGCAAATGTCACAGAAGACAAAATATAAGAAAACGTCCTTTCCCGGTGGAAAGGGCGTTCAAATAGACGATATTTAGAAGAAAAATACGCTTACGCGCCGATCACATGCGCCGTCATCATCTGCCAGAGGATGGAGAGCTGCTGTGTGGAGATGAGCACATAGGCCAGAATGAAGACGAACCAGAGCTTCTGCATGTTCTCCTCTTTTTTGCAGAGGAAATAGCAGTAGGAAAAATACGCCACGGCGTCCACGATCAAAACCGTGAGGAACATGACGAGAAAGCCCTGCTCGCTCTGCTCGGCGGTGCCGGTGTAGAGCGAGAGGAGAGAGTAATATAAAAACGTGGCGGTGAACGGCCACTTGAGCTTGCGCCAGTCGTGGATGCGGTCTTTCTTATTCATGGAAGCGCTCCTTTTTTGCGTTTTCCACAGTATACCCTGCGGCACGGCAGATTGCAAGGGGAAATGACCTTGCCAAGCGGGCGTGGGGTGTGGTAGACTGCAAAAAAGAGGTGATATACATGCTGGATACGTTGATCCGCGGCGCGAAGATCGTCGACGGCACGGGAAAGGCGGCGTTCACGGCGGACGTCGGCATTTTGGACGGCATGATCGAAGAGGTTGGAAATTTGTCAAACGCGCAGGCGTTCGAGACTATCGAGGCCGCGGGCCGCGTCCTGACGCCGGGCTTTATCGACATGCACCGCCACGCCGACGCGGCGCTGTTTCGCGAAGGCTTTGGCGAGGCGGAGCTCTGCCAGGGACTTACGACGCTTGTGAACGGCAACTGCGGCATGTCGCTCGCGCCGCTCTCGGGCGCGCACGCGGACGAGTGCGCGAAATACCTCGCGCCCATCACGGGGAACATCCCGCCGGAGCTGCGCTTTGCGTCCATTGACAGCTATTTCAAGGCGGCGCAGGGGCGGGGACTGCCGCTCTCGTGCGCGGAACTCATCGGCATGGGCACGCTGCGCACGCTTGCCGCGGGCTTCACGACGGGAGATTTGTCACCGCTCGAGCTGCGCGATCTGCACTATCACATGGAAGCGGCGCTCGCCGACGGCGCGTGCGGCGTGTCGCTCGGCCTTGGCTACGCGCCGGAGATCTTTTACTCGACCGACGGGCTCATCCGCGCGCTCGCGCCGCTGCACCGGAGCGGCGTGCCCATCTGTGTCCACATGAGGCAGGAGGGCGACGGCGTGGTCGATGCGCTGCGCGAAATGCTCGAGGTCGCCCGCGCGCTGCAAACGCCGCTGGAGGTCAGTCATCTCAAGGCCATCGGAGGGCGCAACGCGCGAAAAGCCGTGCCGGAAATGCTCTCGCTCATTGAAAAGGCACGGGAGGACGGGCTTGACGTCATGTGCGACGTGTACCCCTACACTGCGGGCTCGACACAGCTTATCCACGTGCTGCCGCCGGAATTCCAGGAGGGCGGCACGGAGGCGCTGACCAAGCGCCTGCTCGACGATGCTGCGCGAAAGGAAATGCACGCGCGGATGGAGGCGGGCAGCGACTTTGAGAACATCACGCTGCTCGTCGGCTTTGACAATGTGATCGCCATCGGGCTTCAGATGGACGAATACCGCCGTTTTGAGGGAAAATCCGTCGCCGAGATCGCGCAGACGCTTCAAAAAGACCCGTTCGATACGCTCTTTGACCTGCTGGCAGCGGAACAGTGCAATACGGGGATGATCGACTACATCTCGGACGAAGAAGACGTGAAAGATATCCTGCGCGCGCCGTTCTCGGGCGTCATTTCGGATGCGACGTACCCCAGCGGCGGGCGTGTCCACCCGCGTGTGTACGGCACATTCGCGCGGCTCATTGAAAAATACGTCGTGCAGGAGCGTGTACTCACGCTTGAGCAGGCCGTGCACAAGGTGACGGGGCATGCGGCGGACCGCTTCGGCTTTGAGAAAAAGGGCGTCATCGCGGAGGGCATGGACGCGGACCTTTTGCTCTTCTCGCCCGAAAACGTCCGCGAGCACGGTACCTACGCGCGGACCAACCTGCCTGCGACAGGCTTTGACGAGGTATTCGTGCTCGGCGAGCGCGTGATCGAAAACGGCGTGTACCGCGGCGGCAGCAGCGGCGAGATGCTGGGAGCGCGGATGGGATACTGAAATCTTAAAGAAATTTTCAGGTGTATTTTCGCCGCCGTATGATATGCTGGCAGGGACAACAAATTTGCGGAGGCTGGATCAAGTGGAGCACTTTTGGGATACGGTGGATACGATCGGCGAGGGCTTTGGCTTTTCGCTCTTCGGCGCGCGGCATCTGGTGACGCTTGCGCTGTATATCGGCTTTGCCGCGCTGAGCTGCAAGCTCTACAAGGCGGCGGATGAGAAGAAGCGGGCGCAGCTGCGGGGGCTCTTTGCCGTTCTCCTGCTCGCGGACGAGGCGTTCAAACAGATCGGTTTGCAGATCGGCGGGAATTTCAACTGGGACTATCTGCCGCTGCACCTGTGCTCGATCAACATTTTCCTTATCGCGCTGTACGCATGGAAGCCGAGCAGGCTGCTCGACAATTTTCTCTATTTTATCTGTATCCCCGCGGCGACGGCGGCACTGCTGTTCCCGACGTGGACGTCGCTTCCGGCGGCGAACTTCATGTTCTGGCATTCGACGAGCGTGCACATTCTGCTTGCGGCCTATCCCATCATGCTGTTTTCGGGCGGTGATATCCGACCGAGCGTCAGGTACATGGGCAAGTGCTTCTTGCTGCTGCTGGCGATGGCGGTGCCGATTTATTGCGTCAACCTGCTGCTCGATACGAATTTCATGTTTCTGATGTACGCGCCGGACGGCAATCCGCTCGCGTGGTTCCGCGACCATGTCGGCTACCACTGGATCGGCTTCCCCGTGCTGCTCGTGGCGGTGTTCGCGCTGATGGACGTGCCAATCATGCTCAAAAAGCGGAAAGAGGATAAATTGCTCAGCGCGGTAAAATAAAAAAGCGGTTCTCCCTAAGCCGGGCGTTCGTAAAACAGCTTTCGAGAGATGACACGGCAGCCGCCTGCCAGGATCGGTTATGAGTACCCGAATAAGCCAAGGAAACTTCAAGTCCCATGTTTGCACCGTCCCGGCTCATGGGCGGGGAGGTCATTCCATCGGGATTGGCGCCGCCGTAGCTCATGAAGTCGATGAAGGCTTGCAGATGGTCGGCGGTGACGGTTTTCAGCTTCCGCTTGCCCAGGGGGTGCCGCTTAATACGGTTTACTGTCCCCTGGTAGGCCATCACTGTGCCGTTGCTCAGTGTACCTGGCTTCAATTCTTCCTCCACCCACATATCCAGCATATCGCCCACGGTGATGTTTTTCCGCTTTCGCCACAAACCGCTTTTCCTCGTAGTCCTCCATCGCCCTGCGGAGCAGGGCTTCCGTTTCGGACTTGCTCTCGGTGCCGGGGTACTCCTTCTGCACCCGGTTCCCGCTCTCGTCCTCGATATAGAAGCGATAGTACCACTTTTTGCCCTTTTTGCGTACAGAACCTTTTGCCATAGATAAATTTTACTCCTTTCTATCCGTGGCAATCGGGACTGTGACGTATGATGTGCGTTCAATCATGTCACGCCAGCCAGTCGTACTGACTGGCATTTTTCGTTGTCAAGGTGCCACGGATCAATTCTGCCCGTTCAGCCGCTCACGGGCCTCGCTGCTCATGTCAAGCAGGTCGCCTATCTTCATTTTGGTGCGTCCCTCGTCATAGATGTGCAGAAGCCCGTCCATGAACCGCTTCATGTCCTCCACCGGCGTTTCCATCTCCCGGCGGTAGACCTTTTCAATCACAGCCCCAGACTCGATGGCGTAGCGCATCAGGGACTTCTTCAAGCCCCTCGTCCTCGGCGATGTGGTCTGCCTCGGCCATCGCCCTGGCAAAGTGGACGCAGAACACGGAATAGAGGTCTACGATCTGACCGAGGAAGGTGGTCAAAAGCTGTTGGTGAGGTTCACCCTGGACGGTGGTTGTCAGTTCGTCCAGATAGGCCGCTATGTGCTTCTCAATATCCATCTGGCACAGGGTTTTGGAGTTATACTCCTTTTCATCGGATAACCCTGTCAGCCATTCGGGGGTGGTGAGAAGCGCGTCCGCCAGTCCGTTGATAATCATGGTGCGCTTGGGGTCTACCCCGTCTGTCTCGTATCGCTGGATGGTGGACTTGTTTACCCCTACCCGCCTGCCCAGTTCCGGCATGGAGATGTTGATTTCGTTCCGGCGCTCCTTAATGCGCTGCCCGACCTGCTTTGGGGTAAAGCTATGTCTTTATCCATTGGCTCGGCCTCCTTTCGAGTGTTAGTATAACATAGGTGAATTTGATTTGCAACCTTATTTTTCAAATTGTTTTATAGAACGGACTTAAAATAGGTTGACAGGCGATGGCAGACTGATTATAATAAATCAGCGAGGGTTGCAAAATAAGTACATTGAAAGGAGCGTGACACCAATGGCAACTGTCAAAATGGGCATGACGATTGAGGAAGCCGCTGAGTGCAGCGGCATCGGGAGGAACACCATGCGGAAGCTGGTGGAGTGGAGAAAGCTGCCCGTCCTCAAGGTCGGGCGCAAGACCATCATCCGCAGCGACACGCTGGAGCGGTTCATGACCGTCAACCAGGGACGGAATCTGCTGGTCAGGGACGATGTGCGGGGCGTGGAGTGATGAGGGCCAGTCAAAAAGGCGTGAGCGGAGCGAACGCCACCACAAAGGCCTCGCCGTTTGAGAGCGAAATACACCCATCGCACAAACCTTCGGTTTGTACTCTGTGTATTTCGCCCTGCCGGGGGCTGCCGCCGCTGGCGCGGCGGTGCGGTTTAGGGCAGTCCGCACAGCGGCGGACTGCCCTAAACCGCCCTTTTGCGCTCCGCTGTCGCTCCACGCACCGGCTGACACAGCCGGAGGAAGGACGGAGGCATGACGCGACACAGCTTCATCCAGATGTCGAAGCTGTCCAATGTCAAGGGGCGTATTTCCTATATCACCAGCCCCGCCAGACAGGAGAACCTGTACGCCACCTATCATACCGCCGATGCCGCCTTCTGGACTTCCCTCGCAAGGGAAAACCAGCAGGAGTTCAAGCGGAGCGGCACCGAGGGGACGTGCATCGAGGCGCGGGAGTTCATCATCGCCCTGCCGGAGAAGTTCACACGCTATGACCCGCAGCGGGTTCTGACAAAGTTCACAGAGGAATTTCAAAAGCGGTATAACGTGGAGTGTGTGTCCGGCCTACACCACAACAAGGCCAAGACCAACTACCACATCCACCTGATTTTCAGTGAGCGGCGGTTGTTGCCGGAACCCGTAGTCAAGGTCGCCACCCGGAATATGTTCTATGACGAGGTGGGGAAGCACGTCCGCACCAAGAAGGAGATCACCGGGGAGGGTGGGCAGATACGCCCCGGCTGTACCGTCATCAAAAAGGGCGAGGTCTACGAGAGCCATATGTTCAGCGTTAAGGACGCCCGCTTCAAGCAGGAGGGCTTTGTGGCTGAGGTCAAGGAGTTCTATACCGGCCTTATCAACCGCTATATCTCAGACCCGGAGCAGCAGCTAAAGGTGTTTGACCCGCAGAGCGTATATTTGCCCACCAAAAAGATAGGCAGGAACAATCCCAAGGCGGAGGAAATCAAAGCGGACAACGCCGCCCGTCAGGAGTGGAACCGAACGGCGGATATGGCGCTTTTGACGGGCATATCCGAGGCAGAGATATTGGAGGTCAAGCAGGCTGAGATACACGAGAAGGTCAGGCAATCCATCCATCAGGCCGGGTGGCTCCCGCACCTGTTCCGGGCCATCGTGGGCAAGGCCAGGGCTTTCCTGCAAGGGCTGATCCGCCAGCGGGCAATGCCGCCGAAGCCCACGCTGGACATTGATATGGCAGAGTTCCGTGCCATGCGAGGTCTGATGATACGAGTGAGGGACGAGGCCACGAGCATCCGATACTTGCAGGAGGATGTGCTGCCAGACTTGAAGCAGCAGCTTGCCGCCGCCACGGGTATCTTTAAGACCAGAGAGTGCAAAGACATCGCTGGGCAGATACAGCAGACAGAGCAGGAAATCAGCCACAGGATGGATGCGCTTCCCTCCATCGTCCAGGCGGAGGGTTATCCCGATGTGCAGACATTTACAGCCACCTACCGCAAGGCCGAGGCCGTTGTCAGCCAGCATAACCGGGAGTTGGCCGAGTGGGAGCGGAAGGTGCAGGAGCGCCAGCGGCCCGCCGTAAAAGAGCGGCCCCCAGAGCCGAGAAGCGTCCGGGAACGCCTGCGGCGGTTGCAGGACGAGGGCAAACGGCAACAGCCACAGCCACACAGGAGGGCAGTTGACAGGAACAGCAGATGATAGAGAACGCCGCCGCTATGGTGCAATCCATAGCGGCGGCGTACATAAACAGGAGCCAGTTTGTAGGTTATATACTGTTTTATGTGCTATAATTTTCTTGAAAATTTTTGTGCAAATTCGGTCTGCTGATTTGTTATATATATGAGGCCTCAAGAGGAAGCGGAAGGGGTGCGCCGATGGAGCAAGAAACCGTGCTGGAGCTTTTTGACCGTTATGCGGATATGGTGTATCGTATTGCTCTCAGTTATCTCCGCTCTCCGCAGGAAGCGGAGGACATTGTGCAGACTGTTTTTCTTAAACTGTTGGAGGGCGGCATGATAGTTTATCCCGGCAAAGAGCGTGCGTTTCTAACTAAGGTTACGATTAACCATTGTAAAAACCTTCTCACCGCAGTAAAGAAGCACGAAGCCATTCCTTTGGACGAGGCTGTTCTGCTGATACAGCCGGAGGATCGGGACATATTTTATGCGGTCATGGAGTTGCCGGAAAAGTATAGGGCCGTCGTGAGCCTACACTACTTTGAGGGCTACTCGTTTCGGGAAATCTCAGAATTTTTACACATCGGCATCTCAGCCGTTTCCATGAGATTGCATCGGGCCAAAAACATCTTAAAAAAGCAACTTGGGAGGGATTGATATGGAGCGAAACTTCAAGCGCATTTCTGATGGGCTGAAATTGCCGCAGGAGAGCCGGGAGCGTATTCGTTCCCAGCTTGCCTCCTACCAAAAACAATCGGAGGACATTCCTATGAAAAATCGACCTTAAAATCTCGTGTGCCGTTGATTGCCGTCGCTGTTGTTATGATGATGGCATTAACGCTGACCGCTGCCGCAGCGGTGGTTGTGCATCTGTTCAGAAATGACATCATCGTGTCCAGCAGGGATGACATTCCCATGCCTTCAAGTGAAAATGGTGCTCCTAGTGCTGTTGCTATCGACGGCCCCGGAGGAAACCCGCCCGCCACTTTGGAAGAAACGATAAAATCTAATCGGTTCAAATCGGACGATTGGGTTGCGGGCGAACGCATTAACGGCGGAGTAGTATCTGAATACCATCAGTGGGACTCCGTAGAGGTTCTGAGCAGTGATCCAGTTCTCCGCAGCCGCCGCATTGGTCGGGAGGATGGCGCGGAGAAAATGGAGTATACTGCCGAAAACCCCGCAAATCTTCTGGACACGCTGACAGGTCGCGTTACCTTTGATTTGGAATGGGTGAACGAGCATTATGATTATGTTCCAGATGCCAACTTGGTCCTTTGTCGTGTCCGATGCAAAAGGTGATTACGTCAGCGAGAACTTTGACGCCCTTTACGCAAAGAAGAACGGCAGCGGATATGTCGATTTCACAATCGATAATATCGCACAAGCCGACTATTTTGTCCAAGCGTATGTCATTGATGGCAGCTACGAAACCGCCTATTATTACACGTCCGTTGATGGCCATGAATTCCTGATTGAAATGGACAACGGGCACGTTTGGGCGCAGTGCCGTACAAGCCATGCCAATGTCAGCTTGCATGGTGCGTATCTGACCACGGACGAAGTGGAAGATATTCTGGACAATCTCTCTCTGGCTATCAATGAGTAAAGCGTGTTACAGCAGAAGCAGGGGCCGCCCGATTGGGGCGGCCCCTGCTTCGCTAATCTGTTAAGCGTAAATCAGCTCACTGTTTACAATTTCCATTGCACTTGCTTGGATATTGTTCATCTTACCGACCCATGTCATTTGGTCGGCAGCTTTCAGCGCAGAACTGCATGGCTGATTCAGCGAACGGTTCTGGTTTTTCTTGACGGGCGAAGGCCTTTCTGATAGGGTAAAGGCAAACTGGAGAACTGGCGCCCGACGCACTGCGTGTCGGGCACGGGGAGGGAAAAGCGTGGAAGAAAATCTGTTTCGTTCCATCCCGCGGGTGGACGAGCTGCTCGGTCGGGACGAGCTCAAGGTGTCGGCGCTGCCGCCGGTGCTGCTGCGCGAGAGCGTGCGCGAGGAGCTGGATGCGCTGCGAGATGAAGTGCGCGGCGGCCTTTCCGCGCTGCCGGAGACAGGCATACTCTGCGCGCGCATTCTGGCACGTGCAGAGGAAAAGCAGCTGCCGACGCTGCGCTCGGTCATCAACGCGACCGGCGTGACGCTGCACACGAACCTTGGCCGCGCCTGCCTGAGCGAGCGCGCGGCGAACGCCGCGGCAGAGGCGGCGAGAGATTATTCGACGCTTGAATACGATGTGGAAAACGGCTGCCGCGGCTCGCGCTATCAGCACGTGGAGGCGCTTTTGTGCCGCCTGACGGGTGCGGAGGCGGCGATGGCCGTGAACAACAACGCCGCGGCGGTGCTGCTCATCCTGTCCGCGCTCGCGGGCGGGGGAGAGGTCATCGCCTCGCGCGGCGAGCTCGTCGAGATCGGCGGCTCGTTCCGCATTCCGGAGATCGTGACGCAGTGCGGCTGCACGCTGTGCGAGGTCGGCGCGACGAACAAGACGCACCGGCGCGACTATGAAGCCGCCATCGGCGAGCAGACGAGAGCGCTTTTGAAGGTGCATACAAGCAACTACCGCATCGTGGGCTTTACCGAATCCGTACCGCGGGAGGAGCTGGCGGAGATCGCGCATGGGCACGGCCTGCCGCTCATTGAAGACCTCGGCAGCGGGGCGATCGTCGACCTCGAACCGTTTGGCATCCGCGGCGAGCCGACGGTGCAGAGAAGTCTGCACGCTGGTGTGGACGTTGCGTCGTTTTCGGGAGACAAGCTGCTCGGCGGGCCGCAGGCGGGGCTGATCGTCGGCAAAAGGGAGTACATCGAACGGATCAAAAAGCACCCGCTTGCGCGGGCGCTGCGGCTCGACAAGATGACGCTTGCCGCGCTGCACGCGACGCTCAGCGCCTATCTGGATGCCGAGATCGCTGTGCGAGAGATCCCGACGCTCGCGATGCTGTCGGCGAGCGAGGATAAGCTGCACGCCAAGGCGCTGCGGCTGCAAAAGGCGCTCGCGGACACGGGCGTTTCCTCGCAGCTCGTGTGGACGGGCGACGCTGTCGGCGGCGGCAGCGCTCCGGCGCAGGAGCTCACCGGCTGGGCCGTCGCGATCGAGCCGGGGAGGCTCAGCGTGGATGAACTGGAAGAGAAGCTGCGCCTTCGCGCCAAGCCCATCGTCGCGCGTATCCACCGCAGGCAATATTTGCTGTGCGTGCGCACGATTCGAGAGGAAGACTTTGCCGAGATCGCCGCGGCGGCTGCGGAGGCCATCCGATGAAGCACGTCATCATCGGCATGGCGGGTCATGTCGACCACGGCAAGACCGAGCTCGTCAAGGCGCTCACGGGCGTGGACACCGACCGGCTGGCCGAGGAGAAAAAGCGCGGCATCACGATCGACCTCGGCTTTGCGCGCCTCGACTTTCCGGACGGGAGCTGTGCGAGCATCGTCGATGTGCCGGGGCACGAGAGGTTCATCAAGAACATGCTCGCCGGCGCGGGCGGTGTCGACCTTGCGATGCTTGTCGTGGCGGCGGACGAGGGCTTCATGCCGCAGACAGTCGAGCATCTGGACATCCTGCAGCTGCTCGGTGTGAAGGGCGGACTCATCGTGCTGACAAAGACCGACTTAGTCGACGAGGACTGGCTGAACATGCTCGAAGAGGACGTCAAAAGCCGCGTCAAGGGCACGTTTTTAGAGGATAAGCCGATCCTGCGCACGTCCGTCCGCACGGGCGAAGGCGTTGGGGTACTGCGCGAAGCACTGCACGACTTGACACTGCACGCGGAGGAAAAGAGCGCGCGCACGCCGTTCCGCCTGCCCATCGACCGCGTGTTTTCCGTCGACGGCTTCGGCACGATCGTCACCGGCACGCTCATCGACGGGCACATCGCCGTCGGCGACGAGGCGCAGCTCATGCCGCTCGGGAATCAGTGCCGCGTGCGCAATTTGCAGGTGCACGGGCGCGACGTGTCGGCGGTGTACGCCGGACAGCGCGCGGCGGTCAACTTAGCGGGCATCGAAAAAGAGAGCATCAGCCGCGGCGATGTGCTGTGCAGGCCGGATTCGATGGAGCCGACGCTGATGCTGGACGTGAGATTGCAGAATCTGCCGGATTCTAAGCGGATCATCGAGAGCGGCTCGCGCCTGCACCTCTACCACGGCGCGGCGGTGCGCCTTGCAAAGGCGGTGCTGCTGGACCGCGACGCGCTGCGTCCGGGCGAGAGCTGCTATGCCCAGCTGCGGCTGAGCGAAGCGCTCGCCGCGCGGCAGGGCGACCGCTTTGTCGTGCGCTTCTACTCGCCGCTCGAGACCGTCGGCGGCGGGGTGATCTTGGACGAGCAGCCGTATCGTCACAAGCGAAACGACGCGCGCGTGATCGCCTCGCTCGCCGTGCGCGAGAGCGGATCGGACGAGGCAAAGCTCGTGCAGGCCGTCGGCGAGCGCGGCGCGGATGGCATGACGCTTGCGGACCTTGCCGCGTGCTTCGATGAACCGGAAGAAAAACTGGTGGAAATGCTCGCCGTGCTCTGTGCGCGGGGAAAGCTCGTCGAGATCGCGCCGTCGCGCTATCTTACATCGTCGACGCTGGACAGGCTGTGGACAGACTGTGAGACGATGCTGACAAAGTACCACCGCGAGCATCCGCTGCACGCGGGCATGCGCCTCGCCGAGGCGCGGCAGCGGCTTCTGCGCGGCAAAGCACGGGAAAATGCGGACGCGATCCTCGCCTGCTTTGCGCGCGAGGGAAAACTCACGCTGACGGCGGAGCACTGCGCGCTTGCGGACTTTTCCGTGCATCTGACCAAGCGGCAGAGCGCCATCCGGGAAGAGCTGCTGCGCACCTGCCGCGCGGCGGGAATTCTTGGCAAAAAGCAGGACGCGCTCTGTGCGCTGTTCGACAAAAAAGACCGCGTGGAGTGCGCGCGCGTGCTTGAGAGTCTTTTATCTACCGGCGAGCTTGTGCTGCTCGCGCCAGAGCTCTGCGTCGAAAAAGGCGTTTTGGATGCGGTCGACGCAAGGGTGAAGGCGTGGTTCGAAACGCACGACACGCTCACGCTGGGAGAATTCCGCGACGCGCTCGGCACCTCGCGCGACCACGCGCTGCTGGTGCTGGAGTATTACGACCGGCGAGGGATTCTTCGCCGCGAGGGTGATGTCCGCAGGCCGGGCGCGCAGTTTGGTGAGATAGAAAAATGAGGCGGCTTTTGTCGCCTCTCACATGGGAGTAGATGGGTGCTGGTGTGCCCCCCGGTCTTCAAAACCGGTGAGAGGGGTGAAGAGCCTCTCGGGTGAGTTCGATCCTCACATGCTCCCGCCAGAGCCTCGCGGCCGTGTGCCGCGGGGCTTTTTGAAAAATGTGGATTTCCCTCTTGACAGAACGGAGGGAAGCTCATATAATACTACTGTTCGCGGCGTGAGCCGTACAACTTCATATCCGGGTGTAGCGCAGTTGGTAGCGCGCATGGTTCGGGACCATGAGGCCGTGAGTTCGAATCTCGCCACTCGGACCAAAATGTGTTGATGAAAGATGCAGCACAGAAAACACCGCGCAAAAGCGCGGTGTTTTCATATATTTACCGCCACTTTTCGATTCAAAAAGTTAGAAAAACAGGATTTTTCGGACAACGAGTTTTTCTCCGCGACAGGCGACATTTTAGAGATGCAGCAGGGCATTTTTATGAACTGATGTGACTCGAACGCCAGGGCATTAAAAAAGAACAAACCAACAGGCCACCAATCTCTCCCCTCACGGGGAGCAGGTCGATGGCCTTTTTTCGCTTCTCCAATGGTGCTTATGTTGCTTCTGCTTCGTTTGTGTGCCATTCCTTGATGGTATTGGTAATAGCTTTCTCGTAATCTTTCGGGTATGCTTGCGTTACAAAAAAGCGAAGGAGGCATCCGAGAATGGCAACTACAAAAAACTTGTGTGCTCAGATTCCCATCGCCCTCCACGAGCGAGTCAGCGAAGAACGGGAACGGTTGGGCCAGACCACCAGCGAGTACATCGCCAACCTCATCCAAGACTATTACAACATGATGGAAAATCAGAAAGGCGGCATTCACATGACTGAAAAAGGCAGAACGATGGCATTCCAGATTCCCGAAGAACTCTTCCAGCGCATCAAGCGTCACCTCGGAGCGCGAGACGCTCCGCAACGGCAAAAAGCTCACCCAGCGAGACTTCGTGCTGAACTTGATCACGCAGGCGCTGGACGAAGCGGACGCTGAGAACGCCGCAGAGCAGAACGCCCCACTGAGGCCCCTGTCGCGCCCCGTGTGGCCGACGTGACCGCTCCAGCGGGCACGGACACCACCCTGACGAAGATAACGCCGTGTAAGGCCCACGTTAAAGCCCAAACAAAAGAACACGATTTAGGGAAAAAGCCACGGTCATGGCATCCGAACAGCTCGGGTGCCATGACCGGCTTTTTGCGTTTCAAGAGAAAGGAGGAAATCGCCGTGGCAAGCGAAATCAAAAGACGCTTTACAGACACAGAAATGCAAATTGTCAGGGAAACGGATCTGCTGGAGCTGCTGACCCATCTGGGCTATCAGGTCAAACGCATTGGCCGGTACCACACCACAGCAGAAATGGACAGCCTGCGGATTAAGGACCGTCGCACATGGTTCCGCTACTCGCAGAACACGGGCGGCGACGCCATCACTCTCGTGCAGCAGTTCTGCGACAAGACATTTCCGGAAGCTGTCGAGTATCTGCTCACCTTCAATGGCCGGGCCAGAGATTCCCCCGCCAAAGCAGTGCCTTCCGTCAAGCGGGACGAGGTGCAAAAGCCCTTTACCCTGCCACCCCGGAATACGGATGACCGCAGAGTCTTTGCCTACCTGCGCAAACGCGGCATCGCCGCGCAGGTGATCCGGCAGTTTATGAACAGCGGTCTGTTGTACGAGGACGCCGAGCATCACAACTGCGTGTTCGTCGGAAAGAACAGCGCGGGGCAGGCAAAATACGCAGGCCTGCGTGGGACCTACGACCGAGACGGCAAAGGTTTTCGCGGAGATGTGACAGGCAGCGATAAGAATGTCGGCTTTGCCATCCCGCACGATCCCACGTCGGATCAGGTGCGGGTGTTTGAGGCCCCCATCGACCTTATGAGCTACCTCACGCTCCACCGCGAGCCGATCAACGCCATAGCCCTGTGCGGCCTCTATGACGGCGCGCTTGAAACGTACCTGAAGGATCATCCCAGCATCAAGCGCATCACGCTTTGCCTGGACGCAGACGCACCGGGACGGGCGGCAGCTCAGCAGCTCAAGGACAAATACTCGGCCAGCGGCTATGCCGTAACGGTAGAAGAGCCTCGCAGTGGAAAGGACTGGAACGAATACCTGCAAAAAAGAAACACTCGGAGAGGGGGCGATAACCAAGCATCGCAGAACATGACTTAACATCCCATCAAAAAAATCTAAGGAGGAAATATGCACTTGAACAAGAATCATACGTTTTCCCGCCGTGCGCTGGCCATGCTCCTGACGCTGACACTGTGCCTCAGCCTGGTCCCCAGCGCTTTTGCGGCCCAGCAGAACAGCTACCATGACCCCGCCGAACACTGGATGCAGGCGTCCAACCGCACGAATGAGTTGGACGTCAACAGCGTCGTGACCCGTGAAACCTTCAAATGCGGCGAATGCGGCAAAGTAACGTCCTTTGAGGTATTCCGCGTTCCCGAGTATACCCGCAACGGCCAGACCGCTCTGAGCCGTAACGTCAAATACTCGGACGGCACGATGATGGACGGTGTCGGCAAGGGCGACTGCATGGACGGTGTTCCCGGCAAAGACGCCTATTATACCGGCTATCATTATACCAAGGCAGTCTGCGAAACCTGCGGCGGTATCAACACAAACGAGCCGAAGTCTGATTACGGCTATCTCAAAAATGTTTACTGGCTGTTTGACTGCGCCGCGGAATTTACACAGAAGCTGGAGGAAACCGTGACCTACGAGTACACGGACGATACCTACCATACCGTTACCACCAAAGGTGGCACCTACTGCGCGTTTTGCTACGGTACGAACCACACCGTGAACAGCACGCTGGAGCGCCACAGCATGGAGACCGAGGTGCTGCCCCAGCCTGCCAACGGCCGCTTTGCTACCGTGGAGAAGTGCAGCCTGTGCGACTACGCCAGCTATGACTACACAGCAGCCAAGGCGGTCATTGCAGACTACTACGGCGTCGTGGACGGCCAGCCCCACACGATCACCGTCAGCGACCTCTCCGAAGCTGGCGTCCGCACTTCCATCCGCTACGGCAACAGCGCCGAAAGCTGCACCATGACCTCCGCGCCCAATTACACGGAGGAAGGTCAGTACACGGTTTATTACGAGATCACCTACACCTATCAGAATGTCAGCATGACGGAAAACGGCGTGGCAAATGTCTGGCTGCGCGATACCCAGGCCAGCGAGGACGGCAAATGCACCTGCGGCTGCGATGATCCCAACTGCGGCTGCAAGGACAAGAACTGCGGCGGCAACTGCTGCTCCGACAAGGGCTGCGGCGAAAACCACCACTTCATTCTGCTGGACCGCACCAAGGCTGGCTGCATCACCCTCGGCTATGACCGCTACCTCTGCACCGAGTGCGGCAAGATCGAAAAGCGCGACTATGTGGACTCCCTCGGTCACGCATGGCAGAGCATCGTCATCCGCGATGCCACCTGCGAAACCGATGGCAAGCTGCTGGAGCTCTGCTCCCGCTGCGGCCAGATGAAGCAGACCTCCACGCCCAAGGGAGAGCATCAGTATAAGACCTCATCCCGTAGCCGCCACCTGCACGAACCCCGGCTACACCGTCCGCGAGTGCTCCGTCTGCGGCGACCGCCATATCGAGGACATCACTTCCGTTCTGCCCCATAACTACGAATCCCATGTGATCGCCGCGACCTGTGAGGGCGGCGGCAAGACCATCCACCGCTGCGATGGCTGCGGCAGCAGCTTCGTGACGGACTACACCGCTCCGCTGGGCCACAGCTGGGATGAAGGCACTCTCATCACCAACGCCACCTGCACCGGCGAGGGCGTTATGGAGTACCGCTGCGTCCGCTGCGGTTAGTCCTCAGCTTTCAGCTCTCCTCCAATGAAAGGACCCGATACCCATGAAAAAAAGAGAAACGATCCTTTTATGACTTCTGCATACAGGGAGATTACCCTGACCTTTTGAAGGAGTGGGATACCGAAAAAACCTGCCTCTGACTCCACAGCAGGTAACCTCCGGGTCGGATAAGCATATTTGGTGGCGCTGCTGCGCTGGCCATACGTGGCAGGCTCCTGTTTACCGGCGCAGTCGTGGCTCTGCCTGTCCCTATTGCAGCAATGAACGTATCCTTCCGGCTACAACGACCTTGCCAAAAGCGCCAATGCTCGCGGCTGAATGGGATCTACAGAAGAACCTCCCATTGACGCCGAATCAGGTCATGTACGGCTCCAATAAAAAGGTTTGGTGGCGCTGTGCAAAAGGGCATGAATGGCAGGCGGTCATTGCAGCACGCTAGCGATATGGACACGCTAATGGAATTCAGCATTCAAGGTGACATCTTCTTTTTCTATGATACATTGTCAGATGAAGAAAAAGAGACCGTTCGCAAGTGCATGCGGGAAAAAGTACAAAAGGTCATATAGTAGCCAATCCAAAAATTGATGAATTTTTAGAAGGTCTCGAACGTGATCATGGCATTAAGCTGAAAAGGCTGTCGGTAACGAGTGTCATTGCGGTGTGAGCGCGAAACAGACTTGAACAACCCCAGCAAGAATGAATAATATTCTGCTTTTTCAGCTTCGGTATCCAGTTTAGAGACTCCAATGTGGTGCTCGAGCAAGGATTACAATAAAAATGGAAGGCGAAAAAAGATGTCAATTTTTATGACCGGTGACACCCACGGTGATTTCAGCAGGCTCCGCCCTGCGGCATTCCATGAGCAACGTGACCTGACCAAAGAGGATTACCTCATCATCTGTGGAGACTTCGGCGGTGTCTGGGATGGCAGTGAGATTGAACAACAATGGTTCGACTGGCTGGAAGACAGGTCATTCACCACCCTGTTCGTCAGTGGGAATCACGAAAACTATGATCTGCTCCGCAGCTACCCGACAAGTGTGTGGCACGGCGGGCTGGTGCAGCCGATCCGTCCCAGCGTTCTGCACCTGATGCGAGGGCAGCTCTACGAGATCTGCGGAAAGAAAATCTTTACCATGGGCGGGGCCAGCAGTCATGACATCCGGGACGGTATTCTGGAACCGGATAATCCGGACTATGAGCGAAAGCTGCGGCAGCTCAACGCCGCAGGCGCTCTCTACCGAGTCAATCACCGCTCCTGGTGGAAAGAGGAACTGCCCGGCGAGGACGAATACCGGACCGCAAGAGAAGCACTGGACAAAGCAGGCTGGGATGTGGACTACATCATCACCCACTGCTGCCCCAGCAGCATTCAGGACACATTCAGCGGCGGGCTATTCAGGCGGGATGCCCTGACGGACTTCCTCGATGAGGTTCGGGAACACTGCCGATTCCAATACTGGTTCTTCGGGCACTACCACGAAAACATGGTGGTGGAGAAAAAGTTCGTAATGCTCTACAAGCAGATTATCCGATTGAAATAATGAGTGGAGGCGCACTGGCGATTGGCTAATGTGTCTCCAGCTTCCAGATTGAAGTAGAGCTGCTGGGCCAGCGAGCCGATGACGACGCCCGTGCGCGACCTCGAGCACGCAGCAGTCTGTTTTGGCGCGGATGGCGCGCAGGCCGGGTCTCCGGACAGGCCGCCGAGCGAGCGGCAGTTAGAAAGGAGAGCGCTTTGTCCGCTGAGGAAAGGTCATTTTGCGCAGGGCAAGGAGCCTCGCGCCAAGGTCAACATAGTTTGGCATGATTTCACCGTCCTTTTTTGTCGGATATTAGCATGACATATTCAAAAAAAGATGTCAAGTGTCATTGAATGGTATGGAAAATAAGATTACAATATCATCCGATAACTTCACGGCCTGCCACAAGCAGGACGAATACCGGCGAGGCGTCCAGACGCTCTGCACAGCCGGAGAAAACGAGGAACGACTTTTATCGCAGATCAAAACGGGCAGCGTGACGCCGGAGAAGGTCCGCGATGTGACGCTCATCCCGCTGGTGGGGGACGTGAAGCTCGTCATCGCCTGCGATTCCAACGCCTCGATCGGCGAAAAGAAAAACGACTATTACAAAAATGCCTATGAAGAGGTCGCTGTCAGCGCGATGAAAGTGCCGCTGATGGAGGTGCTCGCCACCGGTGCTGTTCCGGTCGTGGTGGTGGACAACCTCTGCATGGAGATGGAGGGCGCGGGCAAGCGCATTATTTCCATCATGCGCCGCCAGCTCGAAGAGGCGGGACTTTCCAATGTGCAGCTCACGGGCAGCACGGAAGACAATATGCCCACGACTCAGTCGGGTTTCGGTGTAACAGCTATCGGCCTTCTTGAGATGCGGGACTGCCGCATCGGCTCCACGCGCCGCGGCGACCGTGTCGTCTGCGTGGGCGTGCCGCGCAGCGGTATCAAAAACGAGCGGTACAGCGAGTATGATCGCGACACGGCCAAGATATCAACCGTCCGCCGTCTGGCAGGACTGCCCTACGTGCACGAGATCCTGCCCGTGGGCTCGAAGGGCGTGCGGTACGAAGCGGGCCAGCTTGCCGAAACGGCGGGGCTGTGCTTTACGCCGGAGGAGCGGCCGGAGATCGACATGGAGACCTCCGCAGGCTCGTCGACGGCGGTGCTCTGCACGCTCCGTGAGGACGATCTCGGAAAGCTCAAAAAAGATATGGACATCGATTTGTTCCCTGTGGGACAGATCGGTTGAGTAACAACAAAATAACAGGGGGATGGACAAAATGAAAGTGGAAGACATCAAGTTCCAGTCGGCGCAGCATGTGTTGGACGAGATCTATAACATGAACGTCAAGGGCGGCAGTCCCTTCGGCCGTGCGGCCGCGTGGGCGTACAAGCTTGCCTGCGAGCAGGAAGCGCTCGACAGCTTTGACGCACTGGAAGCGCGTATGCAGGAGCTTTCCGACAAGCTGCACGAGCTGAAGCCGACCATGGCGACCATCCGCAACAGCTCCGTGTTTGCGCGCGGAGCTTTTGACTGCGCAAAGAAGTCCGGCGCGACGCTCGAAGAGACGAAGACGCAGATCATCGCGACGTGCGACCGCATCATCGAGTCGTCCTATGCGGCGGTGGACGCGCTGGCGAAAAACGGCGCGAATCTCATCACCGAGGGATGCACCGTGATGATGCACAGCTATTCGAGCGCGCTGATGGCGGTCTTCACCGCCGCGCGCGAGCAGGGCAAGAACTTCTCCCTCATCTGCACGGAGTCCCGTCCGCTGCGCGAGTCCCGCCTTGCCGTCAAGGTGCTGCGCAGCATCGGCGTGCCCGTGACCTACATCACGGACGCAGAGATCTGGGAATTCATGCCGCGCGCCGACCTTATCATCATGGGCGCCGATTCTATTGCCTGGGACGGCAGCGTTGCTAACAAGATGGGCACCGCGCTCGTCAGCCAGCTGGCGCTTGCGTGCAAAAAGCCCGTTTACATTGCCTCTGAGCTCTACAAGGTCAACCCCGCCACGGCGGAGGGCCATCCCATCGAGCTTGAGCGCCGCGTGAAAGAGGAGATCGTCTCCGAGGGAGACTTCGACTCCTACGAGGGCATCGACGTCATCAACCAGTTCTTTGACCTGACGCCCGCCTGGCAGATCCGCGGCCTCATCACGGAATTCGGCGTGATCGCGCCGGCCAGCGCCTGCGTCTACTGGCAGAAGCTGGAAGACAAGATCGCCGGCAACAACTGAATTCATGTCGAGGGGGGACGGTTTCGTGGATGCGATCATCCGAATGCGCGGCATCAGCAAGAGCTTCGGCTCGCTGCGCGCGAATGACTCGATCGATTTCGAGCTTTATCCCGGCGAGACGCATGCGCTCGTCGGCGAAAACGGCGCCGGTAAAACGACTCTGATGCGCATTCTCTACGGCCAGTACAAGGCGGACAGCGGCACCATCGAGGTCGATGGCAAGCCCGTCACGTACAACGTGGCCGGTGCGATGAAGCTCGGCATCGGCATGGTGCATCAGAACTTCATGCAGATCGAGAAGATGTCCATTCTGGAGAACATCATCATGGCCTCCGCTCCGTCCCGCTTCGGTTTTATCCGCTACAAGGAAACACGCGGCAAGGTGCAGGAAATGCTGCGCCGCTTCGGGCTGGAGGTTTCGCCCGATGTGCCCATCGGGCGGCTGTGCGTGGGCGAGCGGCAGAAAGTGGAGATCATCAAGGCACTCTACCTCGGTGCACGGGTGCTCACCCTCGACGAGCCGACGGCCGTGCTCACCCCGCAGGAGACAACGGAACTCTTCCGCATCATCGAAGAGCTCAAGGGCGAGGGAAAGAGCATCATCTTCATCTCGCACAAGCTGCGCGAGGTCGTGCAGGTCGGCGACCGCATCACCGTCATCCGCGCAGGACAGGTCGTGGCGCAGATGGCGCGCGGTGTGCAGGAAAATGACATCGCCCGCGCGATGATCCACCGCCAGGACACGGAGCTCATCAAAAACGACCGCACAGGCGAGATCGGCGAGTGCGTCTGCAAGGCCGAGCACCTGTGGTACTTTGACAATCTGAGCGTCCCGCGCCTCAAGGATTTTTCGATGGAGGTGCACGCGGGAGAGATCCTCGGCATCGGCGGCGTGGAGGGCAACGGGCAGACGGAGCTCATCAATCTGCTCGTCGGCATGTACCGTGCAAGCCATGGCACGATCACCTTCTGCGGCGAGGATATCACAAAGACAGATATTGAAACGCGCCGGAACAAGGGCGTGAGCTATATTTCCGAAGACCGCATGAACACGGGCCTCTGCCTGAGCGCCAAACTCGGCGAGAACCTGATCTGCGGCCGTGAGGGCACGGCGCGGTTTTCTCGCCGCGGCGTGCTGCAAAGCAAAAGTATCGAGCAGTACAGCGAAGAGCTCAAGGAAAACTTTGATATCCGCGGCGTATCGGACGACGACTCCATCCGCGGCATGTCGGGCGGCAACCTGCAAAAGATCGTGCTTGCGCGCGAGATCAGCCGGGGGCCGAAGCTCCTGATCGCCGCCCAGCCCACGCGAGGGCTGGATATCGGTGCGATCAACTTTGTGCGAAGCACCCTGCTGGAAGAAAAGAAAAAAGGCGCGGCCATCCTGCTCGTCTCGGCAGACCTGGAAGAACTGATGAGCCTGAGCGACCGCATGCTGATCCTCTGCGGCGGCAAGTGCTCGGGCGAGGTGACTGACGTCGCCGCGGCGACGGAGGAAGAGATCGGCCTTCTGATGGGCGGCATTACCCATTCCGGGGAAGGAGGGGAAACGGCGTGAAAAACCAGGCGAAACGACCCCTCGACGTGCTGCTGCGCGCCATCGCAAACCCGATTATCGCACTCGTTCTGGCGTTTCCTCCTCTCGGGACTGGTCGTGCTGATCTCGGGCGACGACCCGATGGAGGCCTACGCGGCCATTTTGCAGGGCGCGTTCGGCTCGAAGAGCAATCTCATCAACACGGTGCGCTATATGCTGCCAATCTTGATGCTGGCGCTCTCGTTTACCCTGTGCGACAGCTGCGGCTACTTCAACATCGGCCAGGAGGGCCAGATGTACAGCGCCGTTGTCACAATGGCATGGATCCAGCACGCCTTCGGCGGTGCGCCGCAGTGGCTGCTGTCGATCCTGCTGGTGCTCGGCGCGATCGTCGCCGCCGGCATCGTATCGCTGCTGCCGGCGCTCTTAAAGCACACGCTCGGTATCAACGAAGTTGTTGTGGGCATCCTGCTCAACAACATTATGCTCTGCCTCTCGGATTACATGATCCGCTATACGGCCATCGCCGAGCTCAACAAGTCCGTCGCCATGTCCATCCAGATCGTGCCGACGTTCTCGCGCATGAGCCTGCTCATTGCGTCGGTCGTCATCATGGTGGCCTACACGCTCATCATGCGCAACACCGTGCCCGGCTATCGGCTGCGCATGGTCGGCAGCAACCCGACGTTCTCCAAATCAAACGGCCTGCACGTCATCCGCATCGTGCTGATCGTCTCGTTCATCGGCGGCGCATTCTCCGGCCTTGCCGCGGCAGGCGAAACGATGGGCATCTATCACCGCATGCACTCGGCCTACGCCGATGGCATGGGCTTTTCCGGTATGACGGCGGCGCTGATCGGCAAGGAGAGCCCGCTGGGCATGGTGCTCGGCTCGCTGCTTCTGGGCGCGCTGCAAAGCGGCTCGGTCAACCTGACCGTCTCGACCAGCGTGCAGGCGGAGATCGTGAATGTCATCAAGGGCTTCGTGATGCTCTTTGCCACGGTGAACCTACTGCAATACTTCCGCGGCACGAAAAAGGAGGCGGCGAAATGAGCCTGACGTACATTCTGAGCCTTGCGCTCCGCCTCTGCACCCCTGTGCTGCTCATCAGCATCGGCGGCATGTTCGTCCTCAAGGCAAACATCTTCAACCTTGCGCTCGAGGGCTTTGCCCTGATGGGCGCGTTTGCGGCGGTAGCCGGTGCACATTTCTCCGGCAGCGCGCTGACGGGCGTGCTGCTCGCAGCGGTCGTCACAATGCTTTTGTGCCTGCTCTACGGCGTCATCGTGCTGGAGCTGCGCGTGGATGCGGTCATCGCAGCCATTGCGTTTATCAGCATCTCCTCAGGCCTGACACGCTATCTGCTCAAGCCCATCTTCGGCACGAGCGGCCGCTTCATCATCTCGAGCGAGCTGTCGCTCCCGGCGCTCCACTTCGGCCTCCTTGACCATCTGGGTACGCTCGGTGCGATCCTCAACGATCAGGGCGCGCTCGTGTATCTGGCGCTGCTGATGCCGTTTGTCGTGCACATCGTCTTCTACAAAACTCGCTTTGGCCTGACGCTGCGCTCCGTCGGCCTCAATGAAGAGGCGGCTCGTTCGGCGGGCCTCAACGTGCGCGCCACGCAGTATATTTGCCTGGCGCTGTGCGGTATCTTCTGCGGGCTTGCGGGCGCGCAGCTCGCGCTGTCGCTCAACATGTTCAGCGTGGGCATGACCGACGGCCGCGGCTATACGGCGCTGGCCGTGCTCATCATGGCCGATTCCCGCCCGATTTTGTCGATGCTGGCATGCTTCATGTTCGGCATTTCAGACGCTGTGGTGCTCGTACTCTCCGGCACGGGCTACAACGCGCAGATCCTTGACATGCTGCCCTATGTGCTCGCGCTGCTGGTGGCGGTGCTGCCGCTGTTGATCCGCACGGTCGCGCGCAAGATCAAAAGAGCGCGCGTGGAAAGCGGCATTTTTAAAAGCGTTCAGACCGGGGAGACCCGCTGAAAATACAGAAATGATGAAAAGAGGACACGAAATGAAGAAATTGACTGCGATGCTGGCGATGCTGCTCTCTGTCTCCATCCTGCTGTGCGCCTGCGGCAGCAAGGCCGACGGCGGCGACACTGCGGATGACAGCAATTCCGGCGAGGGCGACAAGATCCTGGTCGGTATGGTGACCGATATGGCCATCGACCAGGCCGAGTGGCTGCAGAACCTTGTTGCCGGCGTGGACGAGTACAACAAGAGCAACGAGTACAATGTGGAGTTCAAGGTCATCGAGGCCACGGACGTCAGCGAGTATGAGCCCAAGCTGCGCGCACTGGCTGAGAGCGGCTACAGCGTCATCATGGGCATGTACTCTGCCATGGTCGATCCCATCCTCGCAGTTGCGGCGGATTACCCCGATATCAAGTTCGGTTCTCTGGACGGCAACATTGAAAACATTGCCGATTATGAAAACGTCGGCGAGTTCGGCCTCGACCGCCTGCAGACGGGCTTCCTCGCCGGCTGCGCAGCGGCGCTGATGTCTGAGAGCAACCTCGTCGGCATCGCCGGCGGCGCGGACGACCCGACCATCAACGCTATCATCGGCGGCTGGCAGCAGGGCATCGCCTACATCAACGACAAGGACGGCAAGGACGTGCAGGACATCGTCGTCTACGTCAACAGCTACACGGACCCCACCACTGCGAAGGAGCTGGGCCTGACGCTCATCAATAAAGGGCTGCGACGTCATCGGTGCGGCGGCCGGCGGCTCCGGCGTCGGCACGGCGCAGGCCGCAGCGGAGAACAACTGCTACTATGTCGCTTGGGACTGCTACTATCCCGAGGTCTTCACCGGCGAGCAGCTCCAGCTGGGCAGCGCGCTGAGTTACTTTGAGAACATGACCATCGCCTGGGTCAACGACGCGGTGAGCGGCAACTTCCGCGGCGGTGAGCGCACCGAGTACTCTGTCGATTCCGGCGCCTGCAAGTTCGACATCCCCGATGATTCTCCCCTGACCGAGGAGATGCGCGCTGAGCTCGCCGACATTCAGGCTTCCATCAATTCCGGCGATATCACCATCGAAAACAAGATGCTCCACAAGTAAGCAAATTCCCTTGGTAACGAATGCGATGACAGGAAGCCGATCCCGGCTTCCTGCGGCCATTTTTAAGGAGGAGAACACATGAGCTATGACCTTTATGACCGCGTGCTCGGCGGATGCCCTGCAAATACGAGCGGACGAGAAGACGCTCGTTCGTGCCGTGCACGCCGGAGGCGGCCTCCGCAGGCTCGGTCATAAACGGGCTGCACCGCAGGCACGTGTCGCAGATCTCCTCATAGCGGTGCGCGTCCGTCGCGCCCACGGCCATCGAGGGAATGAACACGGCTTCGGGATAGTAGCGCTGGAAGCTCTCGACCACTGTGCGGTAGCCGTAGCCGTCGCGGCGCGCGATGGCGGAGGGATCGTTGGCCTGCAAAAAACGCATCTCGACGCCTTTGTCCTGCACTGCCTCGCGGCAGTGGGCCATGACGCTCTCGACCGTGTCACCGTCGACAATGCGGAAGTTGATGACCGCGGTCATGTCCTGCGGCATCACATTGCACGCGGCGCTGCCGCCGTGGATCATCGTGGGCGCGATGGTGGTGGTGACAAACGGGAAGAGGTCGGGCGAGCCCATGCAGCAGGCCGCGATGGCGTCCGCGTTGCCCGCAACATCCTGCACGAGCGTTTTGAGCGGCTCCTGCGTGATATAGGGCGCGAGCGTTTCAAACGCGCCGGTCATGGCGCTGTTGAGGCGCACGGCAAACGGCGCGCGCGTGATGTCGGCGATCGCACCGGAGAGACGCCCAAGTGACGTGCCGCCGTAGGGGCGGCTCGAATGCCCGCCGATGCTGTGGACGGAGAGCTCCAAATCGGCATAGCCCTTTTCCATCAGCTGCACGCTGACAATGGCCGTCTCCGGCGCGCCGAAGGCCGTGCCGGGCTCAATTTTGCAGCCGCCCTCGTCAAGAACGAATTCGAGCGTCACGCCCTGCGCCTTCAAATGCTCGGCGATGGCGAGCGCGCCTAAGTTGATGGTCTCCTCGTCGTCGCCGAAGGCGAGATACGCCGTGCGGGCAAAGGATTTGCCGCGGGCGAGCAGATATTCCGCGGCCTCCAGCACGCCGAAGACCTGCTCTTTGATGTCAAGCGTGCCGCGGCCCCAGATATAGCCGTCCGCGATGTCGCCGGAAAAGGCGGGATGCGTCCAGTCCTGCTCTGTGCCCTCAACAACGGGAACGACGTCCTGATGCGACATGTAGAGGCAGGGGCGCAGAGAAGCGTCGCTGCCGGGGATGGTGATGAGCACGGCGTGGTGGCCGATGCGCTCAAACGTGCCCACGCGCATGATGTTGGGGTAGCTTGCCTTGATGTGCGCGTGCAGCTTGTCGAACTCCGTGTAGTCCGTCCGGCTGTGGTCAAAGTAGTTGATGGTCTTGCACCGGATGGCGGCGGACAGGCGCGCGGCCGCGCCCTCGCCGTCCAAGTCGGGATAATTGCCCTCCAGGGCAAAAAAATCGGTCACTTTTTCTGTATCATGCCATTTTATCCTCCAGATAACGGCTGAGAAACTCACGCGTGCGCGGCTCCTTGGGGTTACCGAAGACCTCCTTGGGCGAGCCCTGCTCTAAGATAACCCCCCTGATCCATGAAGACGACGCGGTCGCTCACTTCCTTGGCAAACGCCATCTCGTGCGTGACGACGACCATCGTCATGCCCTGCTGGGCGAGGTTTTTCATGACGTCCAGCACCTCGCCGACGATCTCGGGGTCGAGCGCGGAGGTCGGTTCATCGAAGAGCATGATCTCCGGTTCCATGCACAGCGCCCGCGCGATGGCGACGCGCTGCTTCTGCCCGCCGGAGAGGCGGCGGGAGTCGGCGTGGATGAAGTCGGCGAGGCCAACGGTCGTTAAGTGCTTGATGGCCGTGGCCTCGGCCTGCGTCTTGGGGATGTGCTTGACGTCCATGGGAGCGAGGGTGCAGTTGTCGAGCACAGACTTGTTGTTGAAGAGGTTAAAGCCCTGGAACACCATGCCAATCTTCTGGCGCAGGGCGTTCAGGTTGACCTTTAAGTCCATTAAATCCTGCCCGTCGAACCAGATGTGGCCCGAGTCGGCCTCTTCCAGTAAGTTGATGCAGCGCAGCAGCGTCGATTTGCCAGAGCCGGATGCGCCGATGATGCACACGACCTCTCCGCGGTTGACCTCAAGGTCAATGCCCTTGAGCACGTGCAGGTCGCCGAAGGACTTTTCGAGCTGTTCGATTTTGATGATGGGATCGTTCGTCATAGCGCCCTCCTGTCAGTTCGAGCTGGGAAGCCCCAGATCGACGGTTTGGTTGCCCTGGTGCCGCTTGGTGTTGTCCGGCGCGGTCATCTTTCCCGTGATGGCCTTGAGCAGGAGCGAAGAAAGATACGTCAGGAACAGGTAAACGATGGCGGCGATGAGGTAGCACTCGGTACCTTTATAATAAATACCGGCGACCGAGCGGGTCATGAACATCAGATCGGACACGCCGACGACGCAGAGAACGGACGAATCCTTGATGTTGATGATGAATTCGTTGCCGATGGCGGGAAGCGAGTTCTTGATGGCCTGCGGGAAGACGACCTTGCGCATGGCCTGCCAGTGCGTCATGCCGAGCGAGCGCGCAGCCTCCATCTGGCCCGCGTCCACGGCGAGAATGCCGCCGCGCAGCACCTCGGCAAGATATGCCGTCGAGTTGAGCGAGATCGTGACAAGGCCTGCTAAAAAGAGCGGCCAGACGCGGTTGATGTCCGAAACGCTCATGCCCGTGCGCTTGAAGAGGCCGAACACGGCGTTATAAAGGATGAGCGACTGCACCATCATTGGCGTGCCGCGGATGACGAAGATATAGAAGCGGGAGAACTTGTTGGCAACGATCTTGAGGAACTTTACAAAGTCGTTGTCGCGTTTGTCGGGCTCCTGAATGCGGAGAAAGACCATGAGAAGCGCCAGCACGAACGCGATCGCCGTGCCGAAGAGCGCGAGGCGCACCGTGTACGAAATGCCGATGGCGAAGAGCGAGCGCTGGTTGTACGCCATGTAGGCCATCATGGAGAGCGTGTCGGTCGGGTTGCTGTCGGCATGGATGGCGGCGTTGATGATGTAGGCGAGCTTTAAAATGAAGCGGTCGAGCACCAGCAGCGCGCAGGCCGCGGCGTCGAGATACGAGAGGTAACGGCTGACGCGCACGATGAGGGGGCGCTTCATAATAGTGGAGCTGTAATTGTTCCAATAGGCCCACTTGACGAGCAGCGCCATGGCGCTCACGCCGAGGAAGAACCAGCAGATCGCCGCGAGCGCCGTGCCGAACACGGACTGCGCGGGGATGAAGCTGTACGGGCTGGGGGCGGAGTAGAACATGCCGAGACCCAGCAGGGCGATGAAACTTCCGCCTAAATAAACATAACGGTGATCCCGGGTGATGAAGTTCTTCCGGGGCGCGGTGGGTGCTGCCATGGTGTTTCCTCCTTTATGGTGCGAAGCGCGTTGTCTCTAGAGTGCTTCGCGTACCCGCCGCCGCGTGAAAAACGCGGCGGCGGTGCGTGGGATATTACTGGGGCTGGCCGTCGACGGCTGCCTGCCACATGGCGGCGCGGGCGTCGTCGTCGATGCCGGAAAGGATGGTGTTGATCTGATCAAGGAGTTCATTGTCGCTCTTGCGCAGACCCACGCAGGAGCCCTTGGCCGGCAGCGTGAAGCCGCTGCCCTCATCGAAGGTGACCAGGCGGAAGTTCGGGTTGGAAGCGAGGTAGCCCTGCGCGTTCTCAACGTTGATGACGATGGCGTCGCAGGTGCCCTGCTGCAGGCGGGAGATCATGTCGGGCACGCTGCCGACGGGGCTTAAGTGGTCGACGCCTTCGATCTGCTCGATGACATCGTCAAGCGCCGTGCCCTGCTGGCCGAGGACGGCCGCGCCGGAGAAGTCCTGAATGGAGGTGGCATTTAAGTACGGGGAATCGGCGAGCACCATCAGGCCGTAGGTGGTCTCACGGTAGGGCTCGGAGAAGTTGATGGATTCGCGGCGCTCGGCGGTGTCCATCATACCGGCGATGATGGCGTCGATCTGGCCCTGATTGAGCGCGTCGATCAGGCCGTCCCAGCTGAGCTTGACGATGACGAGCTCCTTGCCGAGGCCCTCTGCGATGGCCTTGGCGATCTGCACGTCGTAACCCTCGGCATACGTGCCGGCGACGTTTTCAACGGGGACGTTCGAGTCCGTCGCTTCGCTTTCCTGCCAGTTGTTGGGGGCGTAAGCGCACTCCATGCCGACGCGGAATTCGTTGCTTTCGTTTGTGGCGGTGTCCTGCTGTTCCTGCTGCTGATCGCTGCTGGAATCGTCGGCGGCCTGACTGCCGCAGGCGGTGAGTGCGAAGAGCATGATGGCCGCCAGCAGGAGGGCGGTAAAGGTTCTGAGCTTCATGGTGGTGGTTTCCTTTCTTGTGATGAGTTTGATTTTTTCAAAAACAGGGGAGTCCTGCTTTTTTCGGGTTTTCGCACTCCCGATGCAGACAAAAAACAAAGCCGTAAATGCTTTGTGAAGCATTTACGGCTGCAACTGTACTGCAATCCGGCAAACCGGTCATCACCTTTTGGGGGGACAAACAGCTTGCCGACCTCGATAGCGCTCCACATACGTGACAGTCCGGCGGATGTTCTCCGACGAACCAGCGGCAAACGGCACAGGAACCGTTTCCACTTCGGCGGCATCCCCTTTCGCGCGCTCCGGCTTCCTGTGCCGGTGCGAACGCGCTACTTTTGTCAGCCGCGCCTCTATCTTCCCGACCTCGCGATCGGGCGTTTGAAATTGTTGGCGTTACCATACTCCCATGCTGGGAAAATGTCAATCCCTAATTTTCCACTTCTCCAAATTTTGAGAATCTTTTTACACGGAAGAATGGGTTCTTGTGAAATATTACCACAGCTTTCCTGCATGAATATCGGATATGACACCGCGGAATGTAAAAAAGGGGCCGGAGCATGATACCCCAGCCCGCTGAAAATTCATCTCAAAACTCGGTGACGACATCGTATCCGCTGCCCGTCCAGATGGCGGGACGCGTTTCCAGCGTGTGCAGCGCGGTGACAAAATCGGGCAGCGTTGTGACCGTTTCGGGCAGCCATGTCACGTATTTTCCCACCTGCTCCGGCACGTGCGCGTCGCTCGCGCCGATGGCCTTGAGCCCCAGCTCGCGGCAGAAGCGCAGTGCCGTCCGGTTCTCCTCAAGCGGCGTGCTGCCGTTGAGGACCTCCACGCCGTCAAGACCGTGCACATCGCGCAGGTGCTCGCGCAGCCCGCGATTGTTGCTGCGAAAGGGGTGGCAGGAGACGCAGAAACCGTCCTTTTCGCGCACCAGGTCGATAAAGTCCTGTGCGCTGACGCGCTGGTCGGGGATGCCGTCGATGCCCCAGGCGGTGATATCGCCCCAGAGCGAGAAAAATTCCACGCCGACGAAGATGGGATAGCCGATCTCGCGGGAATAGGCCTCCGCGCGCTCGCGCAGGCCCATGCTGTCGTGGTCCGTGATGCAGATCGCGTCCAGCCCCTTTTGCCTGGCGATAGAGACGATCTCCTCCAGGTGGAGAAAGCTGTCGGTCGAGTAGGTGCATTCGTGCAAGTGCATATCAACAAGCATGGTAAGTTTACTCCTTTTCTCCGTGGCGGATGACCTTCAGCACGCTGCCGTCGTCCTTCCACACAATGTCGTTGAGGCCCAGAAATGACGCGATATAGTCGTTTGCAGGATGGCGGAAGACCTCCTCTGCCGAGCCGAGCTGCAAGAGCTCGCCCTCGCTCATCACGGCGATGGAGTCAGCCAGAATGAGCGCCTCCTCCTGATCGTGCGTGACGAAGACCATCGTGGTGCCGAGCTCGCGCTGCAAGCGCTTGAGCTCGCCGCGCATCCGCACACGCAGCGCCGCGTCGAGGTTCGAGAGCGGCTCGTCAAGCAGGCAGAGCTTTGGCTCGACGATGAGCGCGCGGGCGAGTGCCACGCGCTGCTGCTGGCCGCCCGAGAGCTCGCCGATGCGCGCGTTCTCGCGCTCGGCAAGGCCAACGAGAGTCAAGTACCAGCGGCCCTTTTCCTTTGCCTCCGCGCGGGAATAGCCGCGGAATTTGAGCCCGTAGGTCACGTTTTGCAGCACGTTCATGTGCGGGAACAGGCCGTAGGACTGGAAGACGGTCGAAACCGGCCGCCGCTCAGGCGGGAGCGCGGTAATATCCTGCCCGTCGAGAAGCACTCTGCCGCCGTCGGGCTTGAGAAAACCGCCAATCATGTTGAGCGTGGTCGTCTTGCCGCAGCCCGACGAGCCGAGAATGCACAAAAGTCCGCCCTCTTCCAGGCCGAGGGAGAGGTCATGCACGGCGTATTTGCCGTCAAACTGCTTGCTCAAGCGGTCAAGTTCGAGATACACGGCGATTTTCTCCTTTCCGGGTGATGAGGAAGGCGAGGCCTTCGACAAGAAGGACGATGACGGTGATGACGCTCGCGATCAGCGAGGCAAGGGCGTAATCGCCCTGATATACCGCGTCGAAGAGCTTGAAGACGGCCAGCTGACGCTTGGCGTCGATGAGAAAGATGATGGAGCCCGCCGTCGTCATGCTGCTCGTGAAGTTATAGACAAAGCAGCTCAAGAACGCGGGCCGCAGTGCGGGAAAGACCACATCGCGCAGCACGGCGAGCCGTCCCGCGCCAAGGTCGCGCGCCGAGCGCTCCTGCACTTCGGGTAGGAGCGCGAGCGACGCGGTGCAGATCTTCGTGGAGGTCGGCAGCTGCTTGAAGAGCATGTTGGCCAGCACGATGAGGGCCGTGCCCGTCAGCTTGAGCGGCGCGTGGTTGAACGCGAGAATGTAGCCGATGCCGAAGCACGTGCCCGGCAGCATATAGGGCAGCGTCGCAAGGCAGTCGAAAAGGCTGCGGCCAAGGATGCGGCGGCGGTCCATGTAATAGGCGAAGAGCATCGCAAAAACCGTACCGGCGATGGAGACAATGAGCGCGTATTCAACGCTTCGCAGCATCGTCGACGAGCCGATGCGCCAGAGCTGGTCCCAGTATTGCAGCGTGAAGGAGTAGACACCTTTCGTGCTCTTCAAAAAGCCCGAGAGGAACACGCAGCCGTATTGCAGCACGATCATTACGAAGAAAACGATGCTCAGCGCGATCATGCCCCAGCCCATTGCGCCGCAGTGCGGCAGCGAAAGGCCAAGCTCTGTCTGAGCGGTGCGGCTGGCGTCGGTCAGCCTGTCCGAGCGGCGCATCAGCGCGCGGTAGACGAAAAAGAACACAATGGACGGGACGAGCAGGAACATGTTCATCGCCGAGGACTTTTCAAGGTCGGAATAGCCCACGACCTGCAGATAGATATCTGCAGCCAGCGTGCTGAAGCGCCCGCCGATGATGATGGGCGTGCCGAAGTCCGCGAGCGAGCGGACGAACGAGAGCAGCAGGCACACGAGCGTCGCGGGCCGAATGAGCGGCAGGACAATATCGCGCAGGATGGCGCCGCCCGATGCGCCGAGGTCGCGCGCCGAGCGAAGGCTGCCCTCGTCCAGCTTTTCGAGGATGCCGGAGAGAAACATTGCGTTGAGCGGCACGAACGAGATCGACTGCATCAGGATGACGCCCCAGCGATTGTAGGGGTTCAGGCTCAGGTGCAGCAGGCGGTAGGTGATCCACCCGCGCCGCCCGTAGAGCTGGATATAGGCGAGCGACGAGACGAACGGCGGCGACACCATGGCGACGAGCATGATGATCATGCAGAGCGTCTTCTTCCACCCGCGCGCCGTGGCGCATACGAGTGCCGCTGAGAGCGAGAGGATAGTGGACAGCACTGCCGTAAAAACGCCGACAAATACGCTGTTGCGCAGACTCTCGCCGTATTGGCGCAGAACAGTGCCGAACATTGCAAAGCTCACGCCGCCGTCCGCGCCGCGCAGGCTCCGCAGCGCGATGCACGCGATGGGCCAGAGAATGAACAGCAGCACGCTCCCGAGCAGGACAAGTAAGATCAGCCTGTCGGCCGCGTTTTCGCATAGGGGAAAAAGGACATCGTGAGATGCCCTTTTTTCTGTATTTTTTTGGATCGTACCGGCGGACTTCATTTATTCTGCGGCAGCCTTGTCGCCCATCAGGGGCTCAAAGCGATCGAGGATCTCGGTGCGCTGGGAACCGAACAGGGACAGGTCCTCCGTCATGAGGAGCGTAGGATCATAGGACAGCTCAATGCCTTCGATGGAGGGCTTGATGACCTTGATGCCGTTCTTCTGCTCGATCTCGGCGAGCTGACGGAGATGATCGTCGCTGCTGAAGAGCCACTCGACGAAGTACTTGGCGGCGTCGACGTTTTCAGCGTTCTTGAACACGGCCACACCCTCGGGGACCCAAGGCATCCCGTCAGAGGGGTAAACAATGGTCAGGTCGTTCTCCTCGGCGGCCTGCTCGATGCTGGCGTCGATGTAGGAGATGCCGACAGCGAACTCACCGGAAGAGACCTTGTTCTTCGGGTCGGATCCGCGCTTGCCGTAGTAGGCAATGTTGTTGTTCAGGGCATCGAAGTAGTCCCAGCCCTGATCGCCCTTGGCCTGCAGCAGCGCGTTGACCACGGCGTAGTTGGTGCCGGAGACGGCAGGGTTGGACATGACGATCTCGCCCTCATACTGGCTGTCGGTCAGGTCATCCCAGCTCTCGGGAGCGGTCAGACCCAGCTCCTCCATGAGAGAGTTGTTGAGCAGGAAGCCGACAATGGTGATGCCCTTGGAATACCAGTAACCCTCGGTATCCTTGTACTCGTCGCCGAGCTCGGCGGCCGCGTCAAAGGTGACGGGCTCAAGCAGGCCGTCGTCCTTGGCACTCATGAACGCGTCGATGCCGCCGCCGAACCACAGGTCAGCGGACGGGGTGCCGCCCTCGGCGCGGAGCTTGGAGAGCACCTCGCCGGAGGACATGGACAGGCATTCGACCTCCACGCCGGTGTCGGCGGTGAACGCGTCGAACAGGGGACCGTAGACGTCGCCGGTGGCGACGACCTTCATCGTGCCGGAGAGCTCGGGAGCGGTGTCCTGAGGCTCGTCGGGCGTCTGCGCGTCATCAGTCTTCGAGCCGCAGGCGACCAGAGAGAGAACCATCACGACGCAAAGCAGCAGAGAAAACAGCTTTTTCATAATTAACCTCTTTTCCAAATTTGCTAAAGAAATCCCCGCCGCTGTGCTGACAGTGGCGAGGACTATATTTTAGATAGAATAACGCAAAAAGTAAAATCGAAATTTGCACACGACTAAGGCGATTTCATCGAAAAAAACAATTATTTGGCAAACTGCGGATCAAGGACGGACAGCGCGTATGCCGCGTAGAGCGCCGCGCCGAGGGGGAGCGTTTCCTCGTCGATGTCGAAATCGCCGCGGTGGTTGGAGATGCAGGTGTGCGGCTTTTTGGGGTTTGCCGTGCCGAGGTAGGCGTAAGCGCCCTTCGTTTGCAGCAGATACTCGGCGAAATCGTCCCCGCTGAGCGACAGCGCGCGGTTTGCCGTCGTGGGGATGCCGAGCGCGTCGGCGACGCGCTCGACCTCCCCGCACACACCGGCGTCGTTCGTGAGCGGCGTGGCGAAGTCGTCCCATTCGACCTCTGCCGTGCCGCCGTAAAGGGCGGAGATGTGTGCGGCCGCGGCGTTGATCGTTTCGCGAAGGTGCGCGCGGCTCTCGGGCGAGAACATGCGCGTCGTGCCCTCGAGCACGGCGGTCTCGGCCACGGCGTTGTAGGCCGTGCCGGCGTTCAGCTTGCCCACGCCGATGAGCACCGGCTCGACCGGCGAGGTCATGCGCGTGACGATGGACTGGAGCGCGACGACGAGCTCGCTTGCGATATAGAGCGCGTCCACGCCGAGCTGCGGCGTGGAGACGTGCGCGCTTTTGCCGTGGATGCGGATGATAAAGTGGTCGACGCCCGCGTTGTTGGCCCCCGGCTTGACGCCGACGGTCCCCGCGGGAAGGTCGGACGCCGTGTGCAGCCCGAAGACGCGCTGTGCGCCATCCAGCATGCCCGCGGCGATGAGCGGCCTTGCGCCCTGACCGATCTCCTCGGCGGGCTGGAAGAGAAAGCGCACCTCGCCGCCAAAGTCCGCGCGGTGTGCGCTCAAAACCTTTGCCGCGCCGAGAAGACACGTCGTGTGCGCGTCGTGGCCGCAGGCGTGCATCATGCCCGGCGTTTGCGAGCGGTAGGGCACGTCGTTCGTCTCCTGAATGGGTAAGGCGTCGATATCCGCGCGCAGCACGACAAGGCCGCTTCCATTGCCGTTGCCGGTCAAATGGCCGACAACGGCGGTCTCGCCGACGCGCTCGTGCGGGATGCCGCACCTGTCAAGCTCGCGCTCGATGCGCGCGGCAGTGTGGTATTCGTGCAGGCCGAGCTCCGGGTCGCGGTGAAATTCCCGCCGCAGTGCGATGAGCTCGTCGCGAAGCTGCTGGCACTCTTCTCTCAGGGCGTTCATGGCAAATTTCCTTTCTTATCCCTTGGCAGGGATCTTTTCGCGCAGGGATTCGAGGCGGTTCAGCGCGTCGGTGAGCGTTTCGTCCTTCTTGGCGAAATGCAGGCGGATGAGGTGGTTGACCGGCTCGCGGAAGAAGCTCGAGCCCGGCACCGCGCCCACGCCGACCTTGCTTGCAAGGTCCTCGCAGAATTGAAGATCGCTCTCGTAGCCGAACTCCGAGATGTCGAGCATCACGTAGTAAGCGCCCTCGGGGTCATTGTGGACGATCTTGAGGTCGTCAAGGCCCTTTAAGAACAGGTCCTTTTTGTGCGTGTACTCGGCCTGCAGCGCGTCGTAGTAGTCCTGACCGAAGTTGAGACCGGGGATGATGGCCTCCTGTAGGGGCGCCGCCGCGCCGACGGTGAGGAAGTCGTGGACCTTCTTCGCGCGGTCGATGATCTCCGGCGGGGCGATGATGTAGCCAAGGCGCCAGCCGGTGATGGAATAGGTCTTGGAAAGCGACGAGCAGGACAGCGTGCGCTCCCACATGTCGGGCAGCGTCGCAAAATAGGTGTGCTGGTGCGGGGCGTAAATGATGTGCTCGTAGACCTCGTCGGTGATGACGTAGACGTCATATTTCTTGGCAAGACCTGCGATGATCTCAAGCTCCTCGCGCGTGAAGACCTTGCCGCAGGGGTTCGAGGGGTTGCACAGCACGAGCGCCTTGGGGTGCTGGCGGAACGCGTCCTCGAGCACTTCGGGGTCAAACGTGAACGACGGCGGCGTGAGCGGCACATAGATGGGCACCGCGCCGGAGAGGATCGTGTCGGCACTGTAATTTTCGTAGAACGGGGAGAAGATGACGACCTTGTCGCCGGGATTGGCGACGGTCATCATTGCGGCCATCATGGCCTCGGTGCTGCCGCAGGTGACGACGATCTCGCCGTTGGGGTCGATGTCGCGGCCCATGAAGTGGGACTGCTTCTTCGCCAGCGCCTCGCGGAAGTCCTGCGCGCCCCAGGTGATGGAGTATTGATGATAGTCCTCGTAGGCGACCTGAGAGAGGCGGTCGAGAATGGGCTTGGGCGGGTCGAAGTCGGGGAAGCCCTGGGAAAGATTCACCGCGCCGTACTGGTTGGAGATACGGGTCATGCGGCGGATGACGGAATCGGTAAAGCTCGCGGTGCGGTCAGAAAGTGCCTGCATTATTGTTTCCTCCTGTGAGATAAGATTTTCCGTTGTTCAAGATATGCTGCGGGTCGAGCGCCGTTTTGATGGCGTTCATGGCCTGTAAATTTTCCTTCGCCGTCTGGCGCAGGAAGTAGGGACGCTTCGATAGCCCGATGCCGTGCTCGCCGGAGGCGACGCCGCCGAGGCGATAGGCTTCGGCATAGGCCCTGTCCATGTTTTCGTGCAGCTCGCGCTGCCACGTTTCTTCATCCCGCTCGCCGCGCACGACGCACAGGTGCACATTGCCGTCGCCCGCGTGGCCGAAGCTGACCATCTGCATGCCGCTCTGGGCTTCCAAGTCGTTGATGAAGCGGATGAAGTCCGCCGTGCGGCTGATGGGCACGACGATATCGACCGGCTCCTGCTCGGAAACGGCCTCCACGGCCTTGACAAGCGCGCCGCGCACGCGCCAGATGTCAGCGCACTGCCGCGCGTCGGAGAGCTCGATAAAGTCGAGCGCGCCGTTTTGCAGCGCCAGAGAGCGCACGCGCGCGGCATTGGCCGTGACCTCTTCGCTTCTGCCGTCAAAGGTCAAGAGAATATAAGAGCCGGCGTCGGGGCGCGGATAGGAGACGCCGCAGAAGCGTTCGCCAAGCGCGACGACTTTGCGCTCCATGAATTCGACCGCCGTGGGGTTCGCGTTCGCACGCAGGATGGTCAGAACGCTCTGGATGCCGGTTTTCAGGTCGGCATACGGCACAAGCACGCTGAGCGAGGCCTCGGGCTTGGGAACAAGGCGCAGCAGGCACTTTGTGATGACGGCGAGCGTACCCTCCGAGCCGATGAGAAGGTGCTTGAGCGAGAGTCCGCTCGCGTCCTTGACCTGCTTGCCGCCGACTTGCATCACCGTGCCGTCAGCGAGCACGACCTCGAGCCCGCGCACATAGTCGCGCGTGACGCCGTACTTCACCGCGCGCATGCCGCCGGCGTTCGTGCTGATGTTGCCGCCGATGCTCGAGGCCTTTTCGCCGGGATCGGGCGGGTAGAACAGCCCGCGCGCTTCGACATAGGCCTGCAAGTCCTGCAAGAGCATACCGGGCTCGACCGTGACGGTCATCGTGTCCTCGTCGAGTTCAAGTATGCGGTTCATGCGGGAGAGGTCGATGATGATGCCGCCCTCGAGCGGCACGGTGGAGCCGACAAGATTCGTCCCCGCGCCGCGCGGCGTGACGGGAACGCGGTGCTCGTGCGCATAGCGCAGGAGCGCGCTCACTTCCTCGGTGGATAAGGGAAAGGCGAGCGCCTCGGCGCTGCCGTGGACGCGGCCGAGCACGTCGCTCTGGTATTCTGCGGGAATGTCCGCGCCGGTGAGCAGGCGGTTTTCGTCTGCAATGATGCGCCGCAGCGCGGAAAGATCAAGTGCCATAATAAATTCCTCCCGGAAAGGCGTACCGCCGTCCGCGCTCCCTGCGTTGCGGGAGCGCGGCGGCGGTCAGATGGTGTTTACTGATTGATCAAGTCCTGATCCCAGCCCACTGCGATGAAGTAACCGCCGAAGGTGTTGTTGAACACGTCTTCCGTCGCGCTGGACTGGAAGGCTTCGACGACCTTCTCATAGATGGCGGCGGTGTCGGGGTCTTCGACGTCAGCGGTGCGCGCGGCGATCAGATTCCAGTACTCCTCCACGTCGAGGACGCTGTCCTTGTAGATGGCCTCGTCGGTCTTGAGGCCAAAGTCGAGCGCGTAGTTGCCGTTCACGACCGCGGCGGCCACGTCGGGCAGGACGGAGGGGATGGTGTTGGCCTTGAGTTCTTCGATGGTGATGTTGACCTTGTAGCTCGTGATATCGTCAACGGTGGGGTTGAAGGCGGCGTTGGGGTCGAGCTCGATGAGGCCCGCGGCTTCGAGCACCTTGAGCGCGCGGCCGCCGTTGGTCAGATCGTCGGGAATGGCGACGACGTCACCGTCTTTGAGCTCGTCAACGGAACTGACCTTCTGGGAGTAGAGGTTCAGCGGGATGATGAAGGTGTTGCCGATGTTCTGGATCGCATAGCCGTAGTTGTCGATCTCGTTCTGGAGATAAATGCGGTGCTGGAAGGCGTTGAGGTCGATGTCGCCGTTGGCGAGCGCGTTGTTCGGGGTCACGTAGTCCGAGAACTGCACGATCTCGAGGTCGATGCCCTCGTCGGCGAGCGCGGCCTTCGCGCTCGCCCACAGGTCGTCATAGATGCCGCCGACCACGCCGAGCTTGACGGTCACGGTCTCGCCGGTCTGATTGTCGGTGTTGGCATCGCTGTTGTCGGCGGAGTCGTCGGCCTTGGAGCCGCAGGCGGTCAGCGCGAGGGCGAGCGTGGCGGCTGCAAGGGCGAGGGCAAAGAACTTTTTGAGCTTCATGGAAATATCCTCCGTTAAAATAATTTTTTGTAATGGGGTGGGTAGGGGCTGTATGGGGATCACGTTAATGCGTGTTCTTTTTGACGATGCGTCCGCCGACAAATTCGATGACGCAGACGATGAGCACAAGGACGAGCACGGTGACGTTCGTGATGTCGGCCATGTTGCGGTCGTGGCCGTAGCGGATGGCGAAGTCGCCGAGGCCGCCCGCGCCGGCGACGCCGGCCATGGCCGTGAGGTTTAAGAGACTCACGATCGTGATGGTCGTGCCGCGCGCGATGGCCGCGATGCTCTCCTTGAGATACACGCGGAAGATGATCTCAAGCGGGCTCGAGCCCATCGAGAGCGCCGCCTCGATAAGGCCGCCGTCGAGCTCGGCGAGCGCACTTTCGACCTGACGGGTGAAAAACGGCACTGAGCCGAACACCAGCGGCACGATCGCACCGCGCACATAGAGCACCGTGCCGACCAGTGCGCGCGTGATGGGCATGACCCACGTCAGTAGGATGATAAACGGGATGGAGCGGAACAGGCTCACGAGCTTGTCGAGAATTTGGTAGACGACCTTGTTCTCCAAAATGCCGTTCGGCTTTGTCACCGTGAGCACCACGCCGAGCAGAAGCCCGAATACGAACGAGATGAGGCCCGACCAGAGCACCATGAGCATCGTGTCGCCGAGGGCCTTATAAAAGTCCGGCAGCTTGCTTGCAAGGTTCGGGGCAATGTTAACGATCAGCTCTTGCATCTTTGATGACCTCCACTCCGACATTTTTTTCGATCAGGTATTCGATCGCTTTCGTGATCTGCTTTCTCTCGCCGCTGATGATGGCGACCGTTCCGCCGATGGGGGAATCCTGCACGATGGTGATATCGGCGAAAATGATGTTGAGCGAGACGTTGAACATCTGCGACACGGCGGAGATGATCGGCTCGTTGACGTTGCGCTGAACATAGGACAGGCGGACGATGAGCTCGCCGGGCTGGAGACGCGTGACGGGGGAATCCTCGGCGATGAGCGCTTCGACCTTCTGGAGGTTCGAGGTCGTGTGGATGAAGCTCTTCGTGATGTCCTGCTTGGGCTCAGCGAAGACCGTGAAGACCTCGCCCTGCTCGACGACGCGGCCGTATTCCATGACGGCGACGCGGTCACAGATCTCCTTGACGACGGCCATCTCGTGCGTGATGAGCACGATCGTGATGCCGAGCGTTTCGTTGAGGTGCTTGAGAAGGTGCAGGATCGCCTTCGTTGTCTGCGGGTCGAGCGCGGAGGTCGCCTCGTCGCACAGAAGCACCTGTGGATCGTTGGCAAGGGCGCGGGCGATGGCGACGCGCTGCTTCTGTCCGCCAGAGAGCTGGCTGGGGTAGGCGTCCGCCTTGTCGCCGATGCCGACGAGTTCCAAGAGCGTTGCGACCTTCTTCTGGATATCCTCCTTGCTCAGGCCGCTGCCCTTGAGCGGGTAGGCGACGTTTCCGGCCACCGTGCGCGACGGCATCAGGTTGAAGTGCTGGAAGATCATGCCGATCTTCTTGCGCGCCGCGCGCAGGTCCTTGGCAGAGAGCGCCGTCAAGTCCTGTCCCGCGACGAAGACGCTGCCGGAGCTTGGCCGCTCCAAAAGGTTGATGCATCGCACGAGCGTGGACTTGCCCGCGCCCGAGAAGCCGATGATCCCGAAGATCTCGCCCGAGCCGATGGAGAGCGACACGTCGCGCACGGCGTGCACGGCCTTTTCGCCCGAGCCGAAGTCCTTGGAAATGTTCTTGAGTTCGATCAAGTGAATTCCTCCTTTATCCCAAAAGCAAACAAAAAAAGCGGGGAGCTCATGAGCTCCCCGCTTCAAGTCAAACGATGTTCGGGTGGCAAGACCCTTCTGCGCGCTTTCAATCAGCGGCGGCAATTTCGTTCCTGTGCGTATCGGGCAGGCAAATGAGCATGAGCAATCGTGGGCATCGGCATCGCCATGTCCATGTTCATGCACATTAACATTCGAGAAGTGTAAGAGAACATTTCGTCGAAATCCTTTCCGAAAATCATACTGAGGTTGTAGGTATCATAGCACCGTGAAAAGCACACGTCAACAGAAAATGCGGGAAAATTCGCAACTTAGTCACACTTGACTAAAGCGGAAGAATAAACATGCGGACAAAATCGGGTAATATTGCCAGCAAATTTGCCGCGCCGTTCAGTTTTGAAATGAAAAAAAGAGGAACGGAAGCGGTCAGCTTCGTTCCTCTTTCACTGATTGAATGCTGAAAAAGCGGCGGCCGTTTTCGTTCGTCAGGGCGATGATTTCATCTGTGCTCATGCCGCGAATTTCTGCGAATTTTGCCGCGATATGGGACACATTGCGCGAGTCGTTGCGCGTGCCGCGCACGGGAACGGGGGCCATGTAAGGGCTGTCCGTTTCGAGAAGCACCCTGTCAAGCGGGACGATCTTTGCGACCTCGACGGTCTTCTTCGCGTTCTTGTAGGTCAGCGGGCCGTCAAAGCCCAGGTACCAGCCGCGCTTTATCAGCTCCTGCGCGATCTCGACGCTGCCGGAAAAGCAATGGAACACGCCGCGCACCTGCGGAAACTCCTTCACGATGGCGAGGCAGTCAGCATGCGCGTCGCGGTCGTGCACGATGACGGGGAGACCTAATTCCTGCGCCAGCGCGAGCTGGTCGCGGAAAACCTCCTGCTGGAATTCCCGCGGCGGGTTTTGCTCCCAGTAGTAGTCGAGCCCGATCTCACCGATGGCGACGACCTTCGGGTTCTTTGCCCATGCGCGCAGCGTGTCGAGGCTCTCGCGCGTGTAGGGCGCGCAGTTTTCCGGATGCCAGCCGACGGCGGCGTAGACGTGGGGATATTGTTCCGCGATCTCCACCGCGCGGCGCGAGGTATCCAAGTCGCAGCCCGGGTCGACGATCAGCCCCACGCCGTTTTCGGGCATGGAGGAGAGCAATGCCTCGCGGTCAGCGTCGAACGCCTCATCGTCGTAGTGGGCGTGGGTGTCAAAAATCAGATTCATTTCTTCTCCTGCTCAAAGATGAGGTCATATTCAAGGATCGCGCCATACGCCGTCTGCGACACAGGCAGAAAGCCAACATAGCGCCAGCCTTCCTCCGCTGCACGGTCGATGATGTTCCGGTATTCGGGGTCAAGCGAAAATCTGCCAAGAATAGACGCATTGGCGGCGACTTTTACATGAAAGTATTCATACATGGCTCTTTTCTCCTTTTTCTTCCCTTAAAAGGGAACGTGAGATGCCGCCTGCAAGCGGCAGGAGCAAACAAAGGGGGTATTCTCTTTCCAAAGAGAATACCCCCTTTGGAACCCCCAGAGAAAGGCAAGGGGCCTTGCCCCTTGACCCCGCACATTGGCAGTTTGCAGCTTGAATGACTGCACGCGCTGCGCAGTGTAAGTGCGGTGTACATGGCTTCGCCATGAACCCCTACTATTCGATACCACTCGCAACCGCGCCTTACTACCGTGAGGCGCGTGTGACGGTAGCTTGGCGGCAGACTGATTACTGAATGCGGCATTGCTGCGCTCGCCGCATTGTGAAGACTGGCGGTAGACGGGAATTAGGCTGCACTTCTACGAGACTGGCAGAGCAACAGCGGGTAGTAGAAGCAAGCCAAATCGTATAGCAACACCCAACGCGGCAACGCCGCGCGCAGGTACTTCCATTCCGGAGGCATAAAGGCCATTCAAGATTGAGACTGCCAATCTAAACGCCTTTCTTTTGGACGGGCGACGCCCGTTTCCTTTCTCGGGAAAGAAAATGGGGGTCGCATTCGTGCAGCGCCTTTGGCGCTGCGTTCCCTCCGCGCCTGCGCGGAGTAAAAAGGGAGCCGGGAACCGGCTCCCTTTTTGTTTAGCAGAGCTTCGCGCCAGCAGGAATTTTATCATCCACCATAATAAGGTTGAGGACCTCCTCACCCTTCTCGGTGTGGACAGCAGAGAGCAGCATGCCGCAGCTCTCATGGCCCATCATCTTGCGCGGGGGCAGGTTGACGATGGCGACGAGCGTCTTGCCGACGAGCTCTTCGGGCTTGTACCACTTGTGGATGCCGGAGAGGATCTGGCGGTCGGTGCCGGTGCCGTCGTCGAGCGTGAAGCGCAGGAGCTTGTCGCTCTTTTTCACGGGCTCGCAGGCCTTGACCTTGACGGCGCGGAAGTCGGACTTGCAGAACGTGTCGAAGTCGACCTTTTCCTCCGCCATCGGCTCAAACTCCATCGCGGGGAGGGCAGCCTTCTTCTGCGCCTCCTGAATGGCCTCCAGTTCTTCAAGCGCCTTCTGCGCGTCCACGCGCGGGAAGATGGCCTCGCCCTTGTGGACGGTGACGGTGGCGCTCAGGCTGCCCCACTTCGCGGCGCTGTCCCAATCGCGGCAGCACTCGCACGCGCCGATCTGCGCGAAGATCTTTTCGCAGGAATCGGGGATGAACGGCGTGAGCAGCACCGTGCAGATGCGGATGCTCTCGAGCAGGTTATACATGACGGAAGCGAGGCGGGGCTTGTTGGCCTCGTCCTTGGCGAGCGCCCAGGGCGCGGTCTCGTCGATATACTTGTTGGCGCGCTGGATGCACTTGAAGATGAGCTCGAGCGCGTTCTGGAACTGGAACTTCTCCATCTCGGCTTCATACTTGCCGCGCAGCGCCGAGAGCTGGGAAATAAGCTCATCGTCGAGCGCATCGGCCTGACGGCTTTCCGGCAGCGTGCCGCCGAAATATTTTTCGACCATGGCCGTCGTGCGGGAGACGAGGTTGCCGAGATCGTTGGCGAGATCGATGTTGATGGTGTTGATGAGCAGCTCGTTGGAGAAGTTGCCGTCGGAGCCGAACGGGAACGTGCGCAGCAGGAAGAAGCGCAGCGCGTCCACGCCGAAGCGCTCGGCGAGCACATACGGGTCAACGACGTTGCCCTTGGACTTACTCATCTTGCCGCCGTCCATGACGAGCCAGCCGTGGCCGTAGACGTGCTTGGGAAGCGGCATGCCCATGCTCATGAGCATCGCGGGCCAGATGATGGAGTGGAAGCGGACGATCTCCTTGCCGACAAAGTGCACGTCGGCGGGCCAGAACTTGTCGTAATCGTCGTACTTTTCGTTCATGAAGCCGAGCGCCGTGCAGTAGTTGAAGAGCGCGTCGACCCAGACGTAAACGACGTGGCCGGGGTCAAAGTCAACGGGGATGCCCCAGGTGAAGCTCGTGCGGGAGACGCAGAGGTCTTCAAGGCCCGGCTTGATGAAGTTGTTGACCATCTCGTTGACGCGAGAGGCGGGCTGGAGAAAGTCGGTGTCCTCAAGCAGGTGCTGCACGCGGTCGGCGTACTTGGAAAGCTTGAAGAAGTAGGCCTCCTCCTCGGCGTCCTCGACCTCGCGGCCGCAGTCGGGGCACTTGCCGTCAACGAGCTGGCTCTCCGTCCAGAAGCTCTCGCAGGGCTTGCAGTACTTGCCCTTGTAGGTGCCCTTGTAGATGTCGCCGTTGTCGTGCATCTTCTTGAAGATCTTCTGGATGGCCTCGACATGGTAGTCATCCGTTGTGCGGATGAAGCGGTCGTTCGAAATATTCATGAGCTTCCACAGATCGAGGATGCCCTTTTCGCCGCAGACGATGTTGTCGACGAACTGCTGCGGGGTCACGCCCGCGGCCTTGGCCTTGTCTTCGATCTTCTGGCCGTGCTCGTCGGTGCCGGTCAGGAACATGACGTCATAGCCCGTCAGGCGCTTGTAGCGCGCCATCGCGTCGGTCGCCACGGTGCAGTAGGTGTGGCCGATGTGGAGCTTGTCGGAGGGGTAGTAGATGGGGGTCGTGATATAGAATTTCTTCTTGTCCATTGGTGTTTTCCTCTTTTCTGCCCGCGCCGAATGAAAGCGGGGCGTAATTATTTACAGTCTACCACCGAAAGGGCGGTATTTGCAAGGTTTTACAGAATTTTTCCCCAAAAGAAGAAAGCGCGGCGCCATAAGCACCGCACTTTTTCGATTTGAAAGAGTAGGATCGCCGCATTTGCCGCCCCCAGGCGGCAAACAGGCATAAACGCATCGCAGATTTTCGCGTCCGCAGACGGTGAAAGAAATAGAAGCGTCGCAGACTTTGCGCCGCGCACGGCGCAAATGAATTTCAATCATTTTTTCTGACGACATGTGCGTCAGAAAAAATACTTCTTAGCCCGCAAACGTGCGCGCCTACGGCGCGTGCGCTGCAGCGGGCGGCAATTCCCCTCAAAAAAGCGGCTTTGCCGCTTTTTTGAAGTTATAGCGAGTCATCCTCGTCGATCCACTTTTGCACCGGAACGATATCAAACTCCTCCTCCGTCCGGCGGATCACCACCTCGTCGATGCCGGCGTTGATGATCATGCGGCGGCACATGGGACAGCTCGTCGCGTCGTGCAGCAGCTCGCCGCTGCGCGCGTCGCGGCCGACCAAGTAGATCGTCGCGCCGACCATGTCGCGCCGCTGGGCGGAGATGATGGCGTTCGCCTCGGCGTGGACGCTGCGGCAGAGCTCGTAGCGCTCGCCGCGCGGGACCTTGAGCTGCTCGCGCGTGCAGTAGCCGAGGTCGACGCAGTTCTTGCGTCCGCGCGGCGCGCCGTTGTAGCCGGTGGAGATGATCTCGTCGTTTTTGACGATGATCGCGCCGTAGACGCGGCGCAGGCACGTCGCGCGCTCAAGCACCGTCTGCGCGATGTCTAAGTAGTAATTCCGCTTGCTGACACGCTCCATATCGAGTCCTCCTTGTATTGATGAGAAAGAATATTACAATTTGCTATCAGAATTCGTGCTCACAGTACGGGCAGCGGCCATAGTCGAAGTCGAGCACCGCCCCACAGACGGGACACTTTTTGCGCGGCAGACCGCCCGGTGCGTCGGGCGGGAGACAGCCGGAGCCGGTCTTTGCCTCGTCCGCCGTACCTGCGAATTTGTCGCTGCCGGGCTGGAAGAATTCGAGCTTTCCGCACTTGGGACAGACGTAAATTTCGATCTCCATCGCGCCCGCGAAGAGATTCGGCAAGTCGCCGAGCACCCAGCCGGTCTGGCCGAGCTGGAATTTTTCACGCCTGATAAATTGCATCCCCGTGCCGCAGCGCAGGCAGTTGAGCTGATTCGCCATCCTATACCCCCTGTAGGTCGAAAACGGGCGTGTATTCCTCTTTGGCGCTCGAGAGCTCCTGACAAAAGCCGTCGGTCAGGCCGCAGTCGCGCATGTATTGCACCGCCGTGCGGTATTCGCGCTCATTTAAGCGCCGCGCGAGCGCGCCGGTCGAACCGGGCTGCGGCGTATACTGGCTCATGAGCGAAAAGAGCACGGTCTTTGGCGGAAAATGCGTCGAGACATAGTCGATGACACGCTTGGTGTTCTCCATCTGCCCCGGCAGGACGAGGTGGCGCAAAATGACGCCGGAGCGCATCAGGCCGTCGTCCCCAATCTGATACGCCCCGACCTGACGCACCATCTCGTCGATGGCCGCGGCGGCAACTTCAAAGTAGTCCGGCGCGGCGGAAAGCTCGCGCGCGGGGCGTTCCATGGCGTATTTTAAGTCGGGCAGATAGATCTGCACCTTACCCTCAAGCGTTCTGATCGTTTCGACGCGCTCGTAGCCGCCGCTGTTCCACACAACGGGGACGGGAAGCGGCTGATCCAGCGCTTCGAGCACCCAGGGGGTGAAGTGCGTGGGCGTGACAAGATCGATGCAGTGCGCGCCCTGCGAAACGAGGCCTTCCATGATCTCGCGCAGATGCGTGGGCGTAATGACCTTGCCGAAATTCTCGTGGCTGATGCGCCCGTTCTGGCAGAACACGCAGCCCAAATTGCAGCCCGAAAAGAAGATGCAGCCCGCGCCGTTTTTCCCGCTGAGGACGGGCTCTTCCCACATGTGCAGCATCGCGCGCGCGACAACGAGCCCCGCGGGCATGCGGCAGACGCCGCCCGCTTTCTCCGCCGTGCGCTCAGCATTGCAGCGACGGGGACAGACCTCGCAGCGCATCAGTCGCCCGTGCCCTGACCGTTGAAGTCGGGGCCGAGGTCGCCGAGCATCCAGTGCTTGCGGCACAGGCCGATGTACTGGTCGTTCGCGCCGATGACGACCTGCGCACCCTGCTTGACGACATGGCCCTGCGCGTCAAAGCGCGCGTTGAACGCGGCCTTTTTGCCGCACCAGCAGATGGTTTTGACCTCTTCTAACTTGTCGGCCATGACAAGCAGCTCGTAGCTGCCGGGGAAAAGGTCGCCCTTGAAGTCGGCGCGCAGCCCGTAGCAGAGGACAGGGATGCCGCAGTCGTCGACGAGATGGACGAGGTATAAGACCTCCTCCTTTGTCAAAAACTGCGCCTCGTCGACGATGATGCAGGCGTTTTTCTTGAGCTCCTCCTCGTCCATCTGCCGCATCTCGTGGAAGTAGACGCAGGGATATTCGAGGCCGATGCGCGAGTGCACCATGTGGTCGCCGTCGCGCGTGTCGAGCTGGGGCTTGCAGAGGAGCGTCTTCTGCCCGCGCTCTTCGTAGTTGAAGCGCGCCATCAGCGCGTTGGCCGTCTTGCTCGAGCCCATCGCGCCGTATTTGAAGTAAAGCTGTGCCATGGTCGTTGTTCTCCCTCTCTTATTGCAGCCGCGCGCGAACGAGCGCGGCAAATTTCTTGAATGCGGTGGGGATGGCGGCGGCGTCGAACGCCGCGGCGTCCGCCCAGAATAGATCGTTGTTTTCGCCCGTCACGTCGGCGAAGTAGCCCTTCATATCCCACTCAATGTGGGTGAAGATGTGCTTCGCGCTGCCCGCGGGTTCGACAGTTTGCGCCGAAAGCCCCATCTGCGCAAGCGCAAGCGAAACGCCCGCCTCGTCGAGGTTCCCCAAAACGCTCGGGAATTCCCAGAGCGAGGCGAGAAGTCCCGTGTCCGCGCGCTTTCGCAGCGCGGCCTTGCCGTTTTGAAAGAGCAGCAGCACGGTGCGCTCCTCGATCTTGCGCGCCTTTTTCTTCGCGCGCACGGGTAAGACTTCGGTGAGGCCGTTTTTATACGCCTCGCACATCGTGCGCGCGGGGCAGATCTCGCACTTCGGCGCGCCGTTCGGCAGGCACACCGTCGCGCCGAGGTCCATCATCGCCTGATTGTACGCACCGGGGCGGGCTAAGTCGATGGCGTCGTTGAGATGCGCGGTGAATTGCTTTCGTACCCTCGCGTCCATGATGTCGTCGGCGCAGCCGCTGACGCGCGCGGCGACGCGCAGCAGATTCCCGTCCACCGCGGCGACCGGCTCGCCGAAGTTGATCGAGGCGATGGCGGCGGCGGTGTAGTCGCCGATGCCGGGGAGCATTTTGAGACTTGCACAAGTGCGCGGCAACTCGCCGCCAAAGTCCGAGACGATGACCTTTGCCGCCTTTTGCAGATTCCGCGCCCGCGAGTAGTAGCCAAGCCCCTCCCAGAGCTTCAAGAGCCGTTCCTCCGGCACGGTGGCTAACGCCGCGGCGTCGGGCAGCTCTGCCATGAAGCGCTCGAAGTACGGAATAACGGCGCTTACGCGCGTCTGCTGGAGCATGATCTCCGAGACCCACGTGCGGTACGGCGTGACGACGCTGCGCCATGGCAGCGTGCGGCCGTTTAAGTCATACCACGTGAGCAGCGGCGCGGTCAGGGCATTTAAGTTTTCCCAATGTTCTGTCATCATATCATTTGTTGAAGCGCGCGGCGAAGCCGCAGCGGCGGCAGAGCTCTTCGGCGGGCTTCCGCCGGGAGAAGCCCTCGCGCAGAGCACACGCGCGCGGGGAGGTCAGAATTTCGGTAAGCGGCTGGGTGAAGAGGTTCCCCAGCGCCATGTCGCCCTCGTGATCGAGGCAGCAGGGCACGACCGTGCCGTCGACAAGGACGCCGAGCTGGTCGCGCAGACCGTAGCAGAACTGCGCGCCGGATTCGTTGGCGCTCAGATCGGGCCAGTCGAACTTGCCCGCGCGCTCCAAATACAGGTGGTCGCGCAGAAGAAAGCTGCCGTTTCGCATCTCGGGCCAGTTATCGCCTGTGCGGGAGCGCAGAAAGTCGAGAATTTCGCCGTTGCGCGCGTCCGCGCCGCCGTCGTTCCAGAGGCGCAGCGCGACGATGACGCCTTTTTTCGCGGCCTTTTCAGCAAAGTTCCAGACCTGTGTCAGGTAAGAAAGCTCCTGCTCGTCCGCGCCGTCGTTGCCCTCAAAACTGTGGAGCGAGACGCTGATCTTGTGCAGGCTCTCGGCGGCAAGCAGCTCATCGGAACGCTTTTGGAGCAGCGTGCCGTTCGTCGTGATGCAGATCTTCATATCCCGCGCTTTGGCGAGGGCGAAAAGCGTCGTAAGCTCGGGGTGCAGCAGCGGCTCGCCCATCACATGCAGGTAGACATACTGCACATACCCCTCGAGCCGCGAGAGGACGAGGCCGAATTCCTGCGCGCTCATCGTGCGCGGCTCGCGCTTCGTCTTGGGGCAGAAGGAGCAGGCGAGGTTGCAGCGGTTTGTGATCTCGACATAGGCTTTTTTCAGCATCGCGCGGCTCCTTTCGTGAAGTCAGGGGATAGATTCAAATATTCTACCATATCCGCGCGATTTTGCAAAGCCTTTTCCCTTGCGCCGCGCCGCGGCGTCTGCTATGATACTACAAGCAAACTTCCATCCTCCACAGCGAAAGGAGAAACCGCATGACCGTCACGTTTATCGCCCACAGCGCGTATCTTGTCGAGTGGGACAAGTTCTATACGCTCTTTGACTACACCTACGAGCCCGACTACACGGGCGCGCTGCCGGAATTAAACCCCGAAAAGCCCTTGCTCGTCTTTGCGAGCCACAGCCACGAGGACCACTTCGACGCCAAGGTGTTCACACTTTTGGAAAAGTACCCCGACGCGCGCTTTTTCGTCTCGCGCGATACGCGCCTCACCGAGCGCAAGCGGCAATGGCTGAACATCTCCGACGAGGCCTTTGCCCGCACGACCGTTCTGCGGCCCGACAGCATCCTGCTCACCGACGTCGCGGGCGAGGATTTAAGCATCCGCGCCATCAAGTCGACGGACATCGGCAATGCCTATCTTCTGCGCGCTGAGGGGAAGATGGTCTACCACGGGGGCGACCTCAACTGGTGGAACTGGGAGAGCGAGGGCAAGGCTTACTGCAACAACATGACCGTCCACTACCATGCGGCCATTGAAAAGCTCGCCTCCGCCGTGCGCAACGAGGCGACGGACAACAACATCGCGCCCGAGATCACGGCGGCGATGGCGCCGCTTGACCCGCGCCTTGGTGAAGGCAGCGAGGGCCTCGGCATCGAGTATCTGCTGAAAAACGTGACAGTGCAGCACGTCTTCCCGATGCACATGTGGAAAAAGTATGAGGTCATCGACCGCTACATCGCCGCGCACCCGGACGAAAAGGGCATCATCGCGCGCATCACGCGCGACGGTCAGCAATTCGAGATTTGAAAATAAAAAGGAAAGCGCCTTCCGCATCGCGGAAGGCGCTTTCCCGTTCGAAGGGGATTTGTGGAGAAAAAACACTGACGTATTTTTTACTGGCTCACTGCCGTGAGAGGCATTTTGAGGATCTGACCGACGAAAATGACCGAGGGGGACTTGACGGTGTCCTTATTCAGGTCATAGATCTCAGTCCAGCGGTTGCCATTGCCGAGCTGCTTGCTGGCGATCTTCCACAGACTGTCGCCGGAGACGACGGTGTAGGTATCGCTGCTCGCGGGCTGGGAGGGCTTCTCAGGCTGCGTGGGCTGGGTGGGCTCGGCGGAGGTGCCGTTGCTCACGAGCGTGGTGCGCGGGTCGTTGCCGGTGTAGCGGTAGAGCGGGAAGTTCATGGTCGACTTGTCATAGTCGATCTGCTTGTACTGATAGAGCGTGCCGTCGTAGCCGTTGGAGTCGGTGACGTCGGGCTCACAAAGCATGGCGATGACGTTGCTGGCGACCTGATCCATCGGGAAGACATAAGCACCGTTGGTGAAGGTGACGTCGGCGGTGTCGCGCAGGCCGGCCTCAATGCCCTTGGCCTTGCCGTTCACCATGTAGTCGCCGACATAGTAGTACTGCTGGAGGCTTGCGGTGGTACCGGCGTTGAGCTTGTAGTACTCAGCGCCCTGATTGTCCATGATGTAGAGGATCTTCTCAATGTTGGCGGTGTCCGCGGGAATGACATAGGCGGTCGGGCGGACGCGGCTGCGGGTCAGAGTGTCGTTCAGGGAAAGGGGATGCGCCTTGCTGACCTTCTCACTACCGTCGGCGACGCTGTACTGCACGGTCGCGGCGGTGTAGTCGGTCAGAGTCTTGCCGGACTTGGTCTGATAGAGGGCGAGAACGTCGCTTTCCTCATAGGTCTTGCCCTTGGCGACAACATCGGCACGGGCGGCGGCGACCGCCTTTATGATCTCGTCGGCGTGCTCGGCGGCATAGGTGATGTAAGAGGTGGCGGCAACTTCCTGAGAGAAGACGCGGCGCTCAAAGTTCTGGCGGCCGGCGCCGATGCCGCGCGTCTCAATGAGGAAGGAAACCGCATTGAACAGGCCGAAGTAGGCGCGGCCGATGGGGTTATTGACGGTGGTGCCGTAGTGATTGACGCGCAGGCCGGCGTTCGTAGCGTCGGAGAAGGCGCGCTTGGCCATGTCGAGACCGATCTTCGTCACGGCGGGGTTGTTGTTCAGGCTGGTGGCGGGGGTGGTCTCAAGATCGTCCGCATTCTCCATGTATTCACCGGCGCTCGTCCAGTCGTCGTTGTAAGCGCCGTAGAAGGTGAACTCATGCGTGTCGAGGACAACCTCGCTCATGAACAGGCGGTAGGCGGTGTGCAGCTGGGCAAGCTCGGCTGCCTTGAGGGACATATGGTCGCGGTTCATATCAAAGCCGTCATAGGTGGCGCGGCTGAAGAGATAGGAGCCGTCGGGATTGATGCGGGGGACGATGACGATGTTGACCTTGTCGAGCAGCGCCTTGTAGGTGGGATCGTTGACAAAGTTGTCGATCATCACGAGCGCGCCTTCACCGGCGGCAGGCTCGTTGGGGTGGATCTGCGCCTGATACCAGACGTTCAGCTTGCCGTTGCCCTTGACGATCTTGGCGGCCTCGGCGAGCGTGGCGTTCGCGGGGATCTCGGAGGTGGTGAAGAGTGCCAGGGGGAGGTCATACTTGTAGTTCGGGGTCGTACCGGCAGAGTAGAGATGCATGGTGCCGGAAGCGGCGTCCATCTTCTTGAGGAAGGCCATCAGCTCTTCCTGAGAGGTGAACTCGTTGGCGGCGTGCTTGCCGTCGAAGGCGGGGGTGGTGTAGTTCTGCGGCTCGAGGGCGAAGTGCTTGTTGATCTCCTCAGGCCAGAAGATAAGCATACTGTCGCGGAGGTCTACCTTATAGGAGGCGGGGGCCTTCTCCGGCTTGATGGTCGGCTCGAAGCCGTTGCCGCCGAGCTTGCCGCCGATGACGGAAAGCTTCTTCACGCCGGCGGTGAGGTCGGCCTCGGTCACGTTGAAGAGCTGGAGAATGTTGTAGTAGCCGGTGCCGTGCACATGGTAGGCATAGGTGCCGGGAGCGGTGACGACGTAGCTGCCGTCAGCCTGCGGGGTGATCGCTTCGAGCTGGGAGAAGATCTCTTCTTCCTTGGCATAGCTGTCTGCGGGGTAGCCCTTGTAGACTTCGAGACTGACGACCTTGGAGGAGTCGTAGTTGGCGGAATAGTCAAATTCCAGTTTTGCACTTTTCTCTGCTGCGAGCGTGCTGGTCATCAGCATCGTGACGACCATCGCGAGAGTCAGCAGACAGCTCAGGGATCGCTGCATCATTTTTCTCATAGCTTCTTTCTCCTTCTTAAAAACTGTCGGCATCGGAACATCATGCACAAACGGAAGAAAATTTACCCGTTGATTCCTGTTGACAATACCGATTTGGATAAGTAAACTGTAACTATTAAAGTCGCCTTTAAGTCAATAGGTTTTCGCGCGGTCATCTTAACAGTTTTTTAAGGAGATTTTCGTATGCCTTATACAATCGGAGAAGTGGCACGCATGATGAATATTGCCCCATCGACCCTGCGCTACTATGAAAAGGAGGGGCTGCTGTCTCTCGGTGTGCGCGCCAGCAATGGGCAGCGAACGTACACAGACGACGATATTGCAACGCTTTCGATCATCGAGTACCTGAAATTCTGCGGTCTTCCGCTCAAGGAGATTCGCTCGTTCCTGCCGCTCATCCGGCCCGGCGGAGAGACACTCAGCGCCCGCCGCGACATCCTTGCCAAAGAGCGCGACAACGTCCGCGCGCAGATCACGGCGCTGCAAACGAAGCTCGAACGTCTGGAATTCAGCTGCTGGTTCTACGAGACCGCGCAGCAGTACGGTTCGGTTCTGCCGCTGTATGAATTTTCAGAGGAGCACTTTCCTCCGGAACATCGCAACGTCCTGCGGGAGAGCTTTCACCTGCCGTTGACGCACGTGCGCACAAAGCTCGAATGGTGATAAAAAAGGGAGCCCTGAGACATACCGTCTCAGGGATCCCTATATGTCGATCCTTATTTCTTTTTGTCCGCTGTGCCCCACGGGTGGCACTGGTAGGACTGCTCCTCGCTCATGCCGAAGTAGCGCAGGTCCGTGCGCCCGTACTGGTCGCCCCAGGTGACGTCGATGTGGTACTGCGTGCCGTCCAGCGTCGCGAGCGTCCAGATGTGGCTGTCGTTAAAAAGCGAGGTGCACTCGATGCCCTCGAGCTTCAAGAGCAGGTTGTAAGCGCCCGTGTAGCCGTCGCACACGGCAAGGCCGCTGACAAGCGCGCCGTAGGCAAGATGGCTCGCGGAATCGTCTGCGGCGGCGTTATCGTAGCGGCAGTGGTCGCACAGCCATTGAAAATACGTGCGCGCGATCTCATACTGGCTCATGTCGTAGCTCAGCGTGCCGCTCTCCCAAAGGGAATCGTGGACCTTGATCGCGGCGGCGAGCGCCTTGGCGCGGTACGATTCGAGCGTTTTGTCCATACAGGCGGTGGACGAAAACGTGAGTACGACCTTGCCCGTCGAATACGAGCGGCAGGAGACGGCGTTGTACATCTGCTCGCAGTATGTTTTGACGCAGGAGGTGAACGCCTGCGTCAGCGCGCTGGCGGTGGCGGTGGTGAGGGCCTTGGAGTAGTTCAGCGTGATCGTGTGCTCGCCGCGCGCGAGCATATTGCGAACCAAACCGTCGATGGCGGCGGTGTCCTTGGCAGACGTCGGGAGCGACGTGGCCGCGGGCGCTTTGACAAGGCTCGCGAGCGTCGCGTTTTTCACGGAGTGATACGGCGCGACCGTCCACGTGAGCGTCAGGCGCGTTTCAGGTTTGACAACGCGCGTCAGAAGCGCCGCAATTTCCGCGCGGCTGACGCTGCGGTCGGGATAAAAGCTGCCCTTTGCGTCCATGCCGGAGAGCAGCCCGCGGCGGTACATCAGCAGAATTTCGCTGCGGTAGGGCGTTTTGTCCGTCACGTCGGCGATGTAGTCGCGGCTCGCGTAGGCCGAGGTGACGAGCGAGGCGTTGGGCTCGGTGTACCATTCCTCCGGCACGGCGAAGGCAAAAATGCCTGCCATCTGCGCGCGCGACGCGGGCAGGAGGTAGAAGCCCTCAAAGCTGTTGTCGAGCAAATTCTGGCTCTTCAAATACGAGACATACGGCGCATACCACGCCTCGTTTTCCTTCGCGGCGGGGATGACCGCGTCGCTGCCGGTCGTGTAGATGGCGCGCAGCCGCGCGGCAATGGTCAAAAGCTCGGCGATCGTCACATTGCCGTTCGGCGCAAAGGAACTCTCGCCGCGGCCATTGAGTAAGCCGTATTCATAGGCCGAGACGACCGGAGGAGGCGAACCAGTCGCCGTCTTTCACGTCGGCAAACTGGCCCTCGTAGACGCGAAGCAGCACGAACGGGGCGCTGTCTTCGCTCGTCGTCTCCTCCTGTGCGGGAGCGGCGGCATCCTGCGCGGGCTCCGCGCTGTAAGCAAAGGCGCTGATGCTCAGCGCAAGCGCGAGCGCCGCGACAAGCAGCGCAAAGCGGAACTTCATGGCGTTTGCTCTCTCTTTCTCACATTCTCAAAATTTTGCGGGGATCACGGGACTAAAATGTTCTGTTCGTCTGCGGTGATGTCGGCGACATAGGGGTTGAGCATCGAATTCGTCATCTCGAGCACCTGCTCGGGATAGAGCGTGTAGAAGGACTTGCCCTTGTACCAGCCCGCGCCGTCGCCGGGGAGCGTGGCAAAGCTGATGGCGTCCGTCCCGCCCATGGAGAGCGCCTGGTTGGCGAGCCACACGAGGTTGCCGAGCGTCAGGTCGGTCTTGACATATTTTAAGAACGTTTCCGCCATCGCGGGGACATTTTCGAGCTTCATCAGCTTCTGCGCCACGGTCTTCAAAAACGCCTGCTGCGTGCCGATGCGGCCGATATCCTGCCGCCCGCCGTAGCCGGGGTTATCCTTGTCGGAGTTGTGGCGGAAGCGCACGACCTCCATAGACTGCTGGCCGCTCAGGTGCTGGAGACCGGCCTTGAAGTGAATGTGCAGATCTTGGTAGGGGTCGTCGTAGTCCATATCCTCGGGCACGTCGAAGTCGACGCCGCCGATCTGGTCGATGAGCGCGATGAACCCCTTCAGGTCGACGGAGACGTAGAAGTCCACGGGGACGCCGAGCATATCTTCAATGTTGCTGCGCAGCTTTTCCGTGCCGCCGTTATTGTAGGAGGAATTGAGCTTGTGGCCGTTGCTCATCAGCGTGTCGCGCGGCAGACTGACGACGTCGATCTTCTTGTTCTCCGCGTCAAAGCGCACGAGCATGTTCGTGTCGCTGCCGCCGGCGTCGTTGTCCACACCGTAGGCGAGGATCGTATAGCAGTATTTTTTGCGCTCTTTGCCGTTAGAAATGGTTTGAATGGCGTCGCTGTCCTCCGCCGTGCCGTCCTGCTGCGTCTGCTGGTCCTCGTTGTCCGTGACGGGCTCGGGCGCGCGCACGACGTACTTGACCGTCGCCACAATGGCCACGGTCAGGAAAAGAAGCGACAGAAGCGTGACGACCGCGCGCTCACCGCGATTTGCGCGTTTCTTCTTTTTCTTCGGCCTGCGGCGCGGCTCGCTTTCGCGGCCGATGCTTGGCTCGTAATAGTCCTGTTTTCTCATCTTGTTGCTCCGATCATTTTTCTTTTGGTTTACAATAATGCATTCTACCCTGCGCGGCGGAATTGTGCAAGAGTAATTTTGCCGCGCGGGAGTCACACTCTTATGTTAGACGCAAAAAGTCGAAAAAAGTTTCAAAATCCCTTGTATTTTTTTCGCGTGGCCATGCCGCCGCGGATGTGACGCTGGGCCTTGTTGACCTCCAGCACCTCCTTGACCTGCAAGTATAGGCTGCGGTTGAACTGCGGCAGGCGGTCCTGTAAGTCCTTGTGCACGGTGGACTTGCTCACGCCGAATTTTTTTGCCGCGGCGCGCACGGTGGCGCGGTTTTCGATGATGTAGGCGGCCAGCGCGCAGGCGCGCTCTTCCATGTTACCCTTCATGCAGCACACTCCTGACTCATGTTGCTCCATCTATATGCGTGCAGAAGGGGAATATGCGCATCGGGAATGAATACGCGGCAAAAACGTTGTGCAAAGCGGTTCAGGCATGTTATAATTTCTCTGTCTACACCGAAGACGGCACAAACGAAACGACAGGGAGGTCCTGCATGGAAAATAAACTCATCCGCAGCAAATACTTTTTATACCTGACCGAATTTTTTGCCGGTATGTCCGTCATGGCGGTCGAGCTCGGTGCGAGCAGGCTCATGGCCCCGTACTTCAGCTCGTCGCAGATCGTGTGGACCGTTATCATCGGCGTCATTATGATCGCGATGGCCATCGGCAACGTCTGGGGCGGCAAGCTCGCCGACAAGAGCGCGACGCCCGATAAGCTCTACCGCCGCCTCATCATCGCGGCCATCTGGATCGCGCTCATCCCGTTTGTGGGACGGTACCTGATCGCGGGCATCTCGCTGCTGCTGGCGCTTTTTGTGACGAAAAACTTCCTCGTCTGGGCGGCGCTCGCGGCGTGCCTTGTGATCTTCGCGTTCCCGTGCGTGCTGCTCGGCACCGTCACGCCGTCGCTCACGCGCTTCACGGTCGACAATCTCGACGACACGGGCAAGACCGTGGGCAGGCTCAACGCGCTCAACACCATCGGCAGCATCATCGGAACCTTCGTGCCGACGTTTGTGACGATCCCCGCCGTCGGCACGGCGGCAACGTTTTTGATCTTCTCCGGTGTGCTCGCGGCCATCGGCATCGCGTACTTCGTGTTCGAGAAGAAAAAGAGCGTGCCGGGGATCGTCTCCGTCCTTTTGATCGCTGGACTGTGCTTTGCCCTGCCGTCTTACAGCTTCGCCTTCTGGCAGAGCGACATCACGCTTGAGGACGAGTCCATCTACAACTATTTGCAGGTGCAGGACGACGCGAAGCGCACGACGCTCTCGACGAACGTGCTCTTCGGTGTGCAGAGCGTGCAGGTCAAGGGCGACGCGCTGACGGGCATGTACTATGACTACGCGCTCGCCGCGCCCTGCATGGCGGGCATGGACGGCACGGACAACGAAAACCGCAGCGTGATGATCCTCGGCATGGGCTCTGGCACGTACGCGAGCTACTGCACGCGCTATTTCCCCGGCGCGAGTGTGCAGGGCGCGGAGATCGACAAAAAAATTGCCGACATCGCGACGGACTACTTCGGACTTCCAGGCAGCGTGACTGTCGCGGTCGAGGACGGGCGCGCGTACCTTGCCGCGTCGAAGGAGAAGTTTGACGTCATCATGGTGGACGCCTATCAGGATATCACCATCCCGTTCCAGCTCTCGAGCGTCGAGTTTTTCAATGAAGTGCAGGCACATTTGAAGCCGAACGGCGTGATGGTCGTGAACCTCAACATGACGTCCGCGGAGAACGGCTCGATCAACGAATACCTCTGCGACACGATGGCGAGTGTCTTCCAGCACACCGTCACCGCGCCGGTGAGGGGCAACACGAATACCGAGGTCTTCTGCACGAACGCGGATGACTGGGAGGAGACGTTCCTGCGCAGCATCGCAAAGCTCAAGGACAGCGACTATGCCGATATGATGCGCACGGTCTACTCGAAGCTCACGCCCTATGAGGGCGGAAGCTGCATCCTGACGGACGACAAGGCCCCTGTCGAGGTGCTGGGCATGCGCGTGCTCGACGAGCTCATCGGCGATGAGCTCAACTACTACAAAGACGAACTGAGAACCGGCGGCCTGTCCGCGCTGATCGGTAATTGAAAACAAAAAGAATCCCGCGCCCACGGCGCGGAATTCTTTTCAGGGTAGAGAGCCTCGCAGAGTTTTTACCCGCAAGGGGTACGCAGCATCCGTAAGGCAGCAAAGCTGTCAACGGCTGCCCAGGTGCCGCGCACGGCACGAAACAAATTCAAATCGGTTTTCCGCCGCGACATGTGCGCCCTCCAGAGGGGCTTCTCTTGCCCCTGCGGGGCAATTCACCTTCTGGCAGAAAACTCTTTGCGCGAAGTGGAAACCGGCGAAGTGCCGCCAGCGGCGGAAACAGCAAGTCGGTTTCGAGGAAGCGGCACGATTGGCGCGCCTGCAAGGGCGCGGGAATCGTAGTGCCGCAACGGTGTAAGGTCGAATTGTCCGCTTTTAGCGGACAACCGAGGCACAGAACGCAGCGAAACCTTCTCAAAAAAGTGGCTTTGCCACTTTTTTGATTACAAAATCAGCATCAGCACAGGAATCACGACGAAGCACGCGATCGTAGAGAGCGCCGCGCCCTGCGCGGCGAATTCCTCGTCCGCGCCGTATTCCGCGGCGGCGACGACCGTCTGCGTCACGACCGGCATCGCCGTTTCGACGATGAGCACGTCGTGAGCAAGGCCCGTCACGCCGAACGCCCTGCACAGCACGACCGAGAGGGCGGGCGCGAGCAGGAAGCGGAAGACCATCGCGATGCCTAAGTCGCGGTCGAGCCGGACATTTTTGAGCCCGATGTCGTGGATGATATAGCCCGTGAGCAGCAGCGCCAGCGGCGTGACGAGGTTGTTCATATAGCGGCAGTAGCTCATCACGAGCGAGGGGAGCCTCACTTCAAACCACACGAGCGCGAGGCCGACGAAAACGGCGATGACGGCGGGCGTGGTCAGGAATTTCTGGAGCATCTTGAGGTCAAAGCCGCGGCTCTCGCCCGACCAGCGCACAAGCGAGAGAAACAAGAGCTGAACAAAGCTGGTGTTGACAAGGTAGTAGAGCATGACGTAGGGCGTGCAGGTGTCGCCAAAGAGCTCGGTGCACATCGCAAGGCCGACGAAGATGGCGTTCGACACCGAGCACATCATCATAAAAACGCCGAGCTTTTTGCGCGGCAGCTTCAAGAGCCTGCCGACGAGCAGTGACAGGATCGTGATGACCACGGTGCCGAGCAGCGGCACGAGCAGAAAGCTGCCCGACTGAACCAGAAGATCACGGGTCAGGTTATTCGTCAGCCCGTAGACCGACATGCAGGGGATGGCGACAGAGAGCGTGAACTTGCCGATAAAGGCCTTGGCCTGCGGGCCCATCCAGCCCCGCTCCGCGCAGAAATAGCCCGTCGCCGTCAGCAGCAGGATGATGGTGACGGAAGAGACCGCGTGCAGAAATCCTTCCATGGTGTGACCTCGGTGTTAAGAAATAGTTACACCAGTATAACACGCCTGCGGCAAAAGACAAGAGACGAAAAGACGGTTGCAATGCCGGTTCGGATACGCTATGATGGGCGGAGACGAGCGCGCAGTGCGCGCCCGGAAGAACAACGAGATCGAGAACTTTGAGAGGAGTTTTGTTTTTATGAAAGCAGCGCTGGTCATTATGGCGGCGGGCATGGGCTCGCGCTACGGCGGCAATAAGCAGGTGGACGGCATCGGCCCGAACGGTGAAATTTTGATGGAATACTCCATTTTCGACGCGCTGCGCGCGGGCTTTACGAAGGTGGTCTTCATCATCAAGCCCGACATGCGCGACTTGATGGAGAACATGGTCGGCAAGCACCTTGCCGCGCGCAAAACGGCGGACGGGGACAATGTCGAGGTCTGCTATGCGTATCAGGATTTTTCGAGCGTGCCCGATTTTTACACGGTGCCGTCTGATCGCGTCAAGCCGTTTGGCACGGTGCACGCGCTTTTATGCGCGCGCGAATTTGTGCACGAGCCGTTCGTCGTCATCAACGCCGACGACTATTACGGCGTGGACGCGTTCAAGACGATCTACGCAGAGCTCTCAAAGCTCGCCGAAAGCGGCGAGGGCACGATGGTCGGATACGACCTCTGCAACACCGTGAGCGAGCACGGCACGGTCACGCGCGGCGTGTGCCATGTGAACGAACAGGGGATGCTCGACCGCGTGGTCGAAACGTTCCACCTAAAGCCCTGCGACGACGGCAAGATCCGCGACATTCAGGAAAACGGCGACGGCCCGGTCTACGCGCCGGAGACGCCGGTTTCGATGAACTTCTGGGGCTTTACGCCGTGGTTGTTTGAAAAGCTGGACGCTTACTTCAAAGACTTCCTCCGCGTGCTGCCGGACGGCGAGCTCAAAAAGGAGTGCCTGCTGCCGAGCCTGATCGGCGAGCTCATCGACCGCGGCGAGCTCAGTGTCTCCGTTCTGCGCTCGAGCGCGCGCTGGTTCGGCATGACGTATCACGAGGATAAGGAAATGGTGCAGCGCGAGCTTCAGAAATTACACGACGCGGGCGTGTACCCCAAAACGCTGCGCGCGTGAGCGAGACAAATCGAAAAAATCTGCCGCCTCCGGACATACTAAGTCCGGAGGTGATTTTTATGCCGCGAAAAGACCCCGGCATGCCGTATGACCTGGCACCGATGCTCAAGGCGCGCTTCGGCCAGCCGGACGACTGCGCCGATCTTGTCAACAAGTACGGCACCTATAACATCCAGCCGACGTCGGACACGGAAAATCTGTTCCCGCTCATCGCGCCGGGCCTTCCTGAGCAATGGAAGCGCATGGCGGTCGGCAAGAAGGACGTTGAAAACTTGCAATAAAGCAAACGGGAGGGGGACGCGTATCGCGTCTCCCTTTTTCTTCTCCAAAATCCCTGAAACGGCAAGGGGAAATGGGCTTTTTCCCAAAAAGCAAAAAAGATACATACAGGTTCGACAAAAAAGTGAATGACAAAATGGAGAAATTTATTGCTGGTATACAAATTGAGAACGTTGCTGGTACTTGCTTTACTGCTGAATTCGTATAAAGTAAAGGCAAGAGCTGTCTGCCGGGGAAGCGGCTATGAGAGAGACCGCCTTCCGGCCCGACTCACCAATATGAAGGAGGAGAGAGAATGGAAACCAAAAGTAACGCGAAACTGAAAGCTCTATTCATCATCCCGTCGATCACTGGTATCATCCTGTTTATGATCCCGGTGAAAAATGCTGACGGCGACTGGACCGTTGTGGTCAAGATCCTTGCCGATATCATCTCGGGCTACATCGGCGGCTTCCTGCCGCTGCTGTGCGTGCTGATCCTCACCGTTTCGGCAGTGATGTCCCTCATTGCGCTGGCAAAACCCAAATTCATTATGAATAGCGACATCATGAAGGAATGCTTCGCCTGCAAACCCATCTGGGTCGTGCTCCGCGTGCTCGCGGTCATCTTCGTGTGGCTCACCTATCTGGGTGTCGGCGAGGAAGATGTGGGTCTCATCGGTATGATCACCGGCGGCGGTCAGGGCGGCTTCGTCCTCTATGACCTGCTCACCACCCTCGTCATCATCTTCGTCATCGCGGCCCTGCTGCTGCCGCTGCTGCTTGACTTCGGCCTGCTCGAGTTCGTCGGCGCAAAGCTCACCAAGGTCATGCGCCCGCTCTTCAAGGTCCCCGGTCGTGCCGCGGTCGACTGCATCACCTCATGGATCGGCGACGGCACCCTCGGCGTTATGCTCACCTGCAACCAGTATGAGGGCGGCTACTATTCCGCCAAGGAAGCGAGCATCATCGCGACGCTCTTCTCCGCTGTTTCCATCACCTTCACCCTCGTCGTTCTCGATACGGTCGGTATGCTCGACAAGTTCGGCATTTACTACCTGATCGTCTGCTTCGTCGGTATCGTCTGCGCGATCGTGTGTCCCTACCTCTACCCCCTGCGCAACAAGCCCAACACGTACTTAGTCGAAGGCAAGGCCGCTCCCGACACCCTCCCCGAGGGCTACAAGAGCAACGTTGAGTACGGCATGGACCTCGCCATGAAGCGCGTTGCCGAGCACAAGGGCATCGGCGAATTCTTCAAGAGCGGCGCCAAGAACGCCTGCAGCATGTGGTTCGGCGTTCTGCCCTCCGTCATGGCCATCGGCACCGTCGCCCTCATCCTTGCCAACTACACCCCGATCTTTGAGTGGCTCGGCATCCCGTTCCGTCCCCTGCTCCAGCTTCTTCAGGTGCCCGAAGCGGACGCTGTTGCCTCCACGATGATCGTCGGCTTCACCGATATGCTCACCCCCGCCATCCTGATCGCGGAGTGCACCAGCGAGATGGCCAGATTCATCGTCGCGGTCGTCTCCGTCACGCAGGTCCTCTACCTCTCCGAGGTCGGCGGTCTGATCCTTGGCTCCAAGCTTCCTCTCAACATCTGGGAGCTGTTCGTCATCTTCCTGGAGCGCACCATCATCAGCCTGCTGATCGTCTGCCCCATCGCGCATCTGCTGTTCTAAAAAGGAAAAGCTTCTTTTCCCTTACTCAGGTTGCTGACCTGAAAGAGTCGAGGCATCTCATCGGGATGCCTTGGCTCTTTCTTTTTGAATTTTATGTCATATGCACAAAAATGACTGTACAACGCACACGGTTATGTGGTAAAATGCGAACAGAGAGACCTCTGCGAGACCAACGCAAATCCCGACGGCTGCGGGTGAGAGCGCGGCCTGCCGGCGAGAGGGAGAAGAGAAGTACATGAAAGTCAGCATCGACAAGTTTTCGAAGGTGCCGGTCTATCTGCAGATCGCCGACCAGATCAAGTCGCAGATCATCAGCGGCGCGCTGCCCCGCGGGAGCGCGCTGCCGAGCGAGCGCGCGCTCGCGCAGATCTTGGATGTGCACCGCAACACGGTGGTCAAGGCGTATGGCGAGCTCAAGAGCGACGCGTGGATCGAGTCGCGCCAGGGCGTGGGCTACATCGTGGCCGCGGCAAACGACGAAAATGACGCGCAGGACGAAAGGGGCGGCGAGGGCGCGCAGCCCGGCCGCGTCAACTGGGTCAGCGAGGTGGCGGAAAAGTACCTCGACATGGAAAAGACATTTGACGACCTGTTCCAGCGCTTTACGGACGAGAGCCACTATTCCCTCGGCAGCGGCGTCGCCTCGCGCGAGGCGTACACGTCCGAGCGCGTCGCGGGCGATATCGCGGCGCTGCTCACGGGCAGCGGCCCGTGCCAGTATTTTTTCAGCCCCTATAAGGGCGATAAGTTCCTGCGGCAGAAGCTCGTGGCCTTTCTCGGCACGAAGGGCGTGAAGGCGTCCTCGGGCGAAATCCAGATCCTATCGGAGACGAATCAGGCACTCGACTTTATCGTGACGCTGCTCGTCAAGCCCGGCGACAGCGTGGTGATGGAAGAGCCGGTCCACCCGGACATGTACCGCGTGATGGAGCTTGCGGGCGCGAAGATACTGACCGTTCCCGTCGACGAGAACGGCATGAACTGCGAGGTGCTCGAAAGCTTACTCACGCAGACGCGCCCGCGGCTCATCTTCGTCAATTCGAGCTACCACGACCCGACGGGAAACATTTTGTCGCTCGAGCGGCGCAAGAAGATCGTCGAGCTCTCGAACCGCTACCGCGTGCCGATCGTGGAGGAGGACGCGGCGAGCGAACTCGTCTACGACGGCGATAAGCTCCCGCCGATCAAGGCCTTCGACACGACGGGAAATGTTATTTACATCTATTCGTTCTCGCTCACGTTCATCCCGGGGCTGAGCCTTGCCTTCGTCACGGGCAACCGCGATTTGATCCGCGCACTGAGCTACCTCGTCTCCGTGCGGCTGATGGCCTCGGACTGGATGACGCAAAAGCTCCTCGGCATGTACCTTGACGACGGCATTTACTACACGTCGCTTTTAAAATTTCGCGACGTCTACCGCACGAATCGAGATTTGGTATGCCAAAAGCTCGACGAGCTTGCGCCGCTCGGCGTGAGTTATACAAAGCCGAGAGGCGGCGTATATGTCTGGTGCAGGCTGCCGGACGGGGTGGACAGCAAGCGCTTTATCAGGCGGGCCTACAACATGGGCGTCACGCTGATCCCCGGACACGTTTTTTACCCCTGCAAGAACGGCGGGCGCGACCATATCCGCATCAACTACTCCTATGAATCCTACGAGCGGCTGGGGCAGGGCATGGAGGTATTGCGCAAAGCGCTGGAAGAAGAGCTGGAGGAATGACTGGCACACGAAATGGCAAAAGCACTGATACATCACAAGCGCCTTTTGAAAGTATATACTTTACTGCGTAATAACGGTAAAACGATCCGCGGACTGTCGGGGAGCTCCGGCGGCACGGACAGGGAAAACAGGTCGGGGTGTACGGGCGGTCGATGAGAGAGCCGCCGGCATCCCGGGAAAGGGAGCACGACTTATGTATTCAGGCATCCATAACTTTTCCGAGATCGGAAAGCTCAACAAGGTGCTGCTGCACCGCCCCGGCGAGGAGCTGGAATCGCTGACGCCCGCGACGCTCGAACGCCTGCTGTTTGACGACATCCCGTACTTAAAGGTCGCCCAGGAGGAGCACGACCGCTTTGCCGAGGTCCTGCGCGAAAACGGCGTCGAGGTCATCTACTATGTCGACGAGGTCGCCAAGGCCATCGCCGACCCCGCGCGCCAGATCCAGCTGGTCAACGACTTCCTGAACATCAGCAAGATCCACGCCAAGGGCCTGCGCGCGAGCATGACGAGCTTACTTCTCGACATGCCGCCCAAGCAGATGGTGACGAAGATGATCGCGGGCATCAAGCGCTGCGAGGTCGCCACCAAGCAGCCGACGTCGCTGATGGACTTAGTCGACGACGACTATCCCTTCGTCTCCGACCCGATGCCCAACCTCTACTTCACCCGCGACCCCGGCGCCTGCGTCGGCAACGGCATCAACATCCACCGGATGCATACCCCTGCGCGCAAACGCGAGAGCCTGCTCTTAAAGTACATGTTCCTCTACAACCGCGACTTTGCCACGCAGGACAACAAGATGTGGTACGACCTGTCCGACAGCTACTCCATCGAGGGCGGCGACGTGCTCGTGCTCTCCAAGGACATCGTGGCCATCGGCCTGTCCCAGCGCACGACGGTCTCCGGTGCGGAGACGTTTGCGCGCAATCTTCTGCAAAATTCCGACTTTAAGAAGGTGCTTGCCTTCGACATTCCCGAGACGCGCGCGTTCATGCACCTCGACACGGTTTTCACGATGGTCGACTACGACAAGTTCACCATCCATCCCGAGATCGAGGGCCCGCTGAGCGTTTATGAGATGACGCTCGACGAGCACGGCGAGCTCCGCTTCGGCGCGATCAAGGAAGAGCTCAAGGACATTCTGGCCCTCGAGCTCAAGCTGCCCGCGGTCGACCTGATCCGCTGCGGCGGCGGCGACCTGATGGCCGCGCAGCGCGAGCAGTGGAACGACGGCTCGAACACGCTGTGTATCGCGCCGGGCCGCGTCATCACCTACGAGCGCAACTATGTGACGAACGACTTGCTCGCAAAGCACGGCCTCGACGTGCTGACCGTGCCGTCTGCCGAGCTGTCGCGCGGCCGCGGCGGCCCGCGCTGCATGTCCTGCCCCGTCAACCGCGACGACCTGTAAAAAATTCCACCGCAGAACGAGAGAAGAGAGAAGAGCTCATCCGCGCCGGCAGCTGGCCGGGCGGAGGAAAATGGGAGAGAGCCATGAAGAGCAAGCGACAAGAGAAGATCCTGGAGCTGATCGAAAAGTACAATATCGAGACGCAGGAGGAGCTCATCGCGCGTCTCGCCGAGTGCGGCATCGAGAGCAAGCAGACGACCGTCTCGCGCGATATCAAGGAGCTGTACCTTTATAAGGAGCCGATCGGCGGCGGCCGCAGCCGCTACGCCGTATCCGGCAAGGCCGACCACATCGACAACACGAAGCGCCTGAAGCTCATTTTGAACGAGTGCAGCGTGGGCGTGGACTATGCGGGGATCGTTGTGCTGCTCAAGACGCTGCCGGGGCTCGCCGATGCGGCGGGCGCGGCTATCGACGCGATGAAGCTGCCCGATATGCTCGGCTGCATCTCCGGCAACGACGCCGTGGCGATCGTCGCCCGCGGCGAGCAGGAGGCCGAGCGCCTGTGCTATGATCTGCGCCAGTACTGCAAGTGAACGAGAGAGACGAGATTGAGAGAGGACAGGGGGCGGAGCGATCCGCCCCTCCTGTTTTGTCATAAAACCGATTAAACTGCAAGGTATTTCTGAAACGTGACAAAACTCAACAGGTATTAAAAGTTTTACTGCCGACAAAATTTGACGGGATTCCGCTTGAAGATTATTTTTTGAGTGTTATCATAAATTGATCAATCGAATGATCTGTGCGGCTCGCGAAAGTGGGGCAAAGCGTACAGAACAAAGGCACAGCCGGCGAAAGCCGGTGCCGCAAAGCTATGGGTCTAAACGGCGCAAGCCGCACGACAGCCGGGCTGCCTAAGACGGAGAACTCTCCTTCCTCGGGTCCACAGGGACAAGAGGGAGGATTTTTTTATGAGAGAGAAGAAGTTCGGCAAGTTGTTTTTGACATGGTTGCTGGCAGCCACCATGGTGCTGACTTTGCTTCCTGTCAGCATGCTGGCGGCAGACGACGCGGACGACGGCGAGGCTGTACTGACGCCTGTTGCAGGCGCGGAAGCGGGGGAAACCGCCGTTCCTGCGGAGGCTGTGCCCATGCTGCTGGCCACACCCGCGGCAGCGGACACGCCGATTGCTGTTCCCACGGATAAGTTGTTTTTTGATAAAGCTAACGGCGTGATCACGGGCATTGATGCGGATTGGCTTGCCAACAATAAGGATAAGCCCCTTTCCGTTACCATTCCTGCGGAAATTAACGGTACGCCGGTGACGAGTATCGGTCAAAATGCTTTTAAGGCTAAGAATGCAGGTCTTAAAAATCATCCTCAAGTTGCAGCTGTCGATTTCAGCAATGCAACCAATCTGGAGAAGATCGACAATCAGGCATTTATGCACTCTCCGGTGGCATCGGTTGACCTGTCCAATACTCAGGTAACGGTCATCGGTAAATTTGCGTTTGGTGATTGCAAGTCTTTGGAAACGTTTATTTTCTCCAATACATTGACAAGTCTTGGTAATTCGGACGGCGCTTCCGTATTCACGGATTGCAGATCTTTGAAGGTCATGCGACTGGCCGGTTCTCCGGAAGGCGTCGTGTTTGAGCTGCCGGAAGGCTTAACAACCATTGGTTATCAGTGCTTCAAGAACTGCTTTGCTGATGGAGTAGATGCTAAGGTTATCATTCCTGCCAGCGTAGCAACACTTGGCGAGGGTGCTTTTTACGATGAGCATATCACGCAGATCATCTTTGAGAAGACAGTAGATCCTTGGAAAAACGAAGATTATAGCGGGTACGCTAATAGTGCCATAACTCCTCCGAGTGATTGCGATCGCATCATTGTACTTCCGGACAATAAATGTTTTGCGGCGTATTCTACACAAGTAGGATATGGTTCAAAACTGCAAAAAATCTGCACCTATCCTATAAAGATTACGTTTTCTCCCCTCGGTAAACAAGAACAGCACTTGAACCATGCGCTTCTTGGCTGGACTTATAATCCTGCAACTAAGCTTTGGGATTTCAACAATAACTATAAGCTTCCTGATACGAATGGAGCAACGTCCGGTAATGAGCGCCCTGGCTATGAGTATGTCGGTGGCTGGAAGTTGCGTAGTTCCTATCAGGTATTAAATGAAAATGAAAAGCTTGAAGCTAAGGATAATCCGTCTGATCGTGCAACTGTCAGTGGTGAATACAAGCTTGCTAATCCCACGATCTCCTATCTGGTAGACGGAAAAACCGAAAATGTCGATGCTGACCAGCCCTTCACCGTGACCATCGGCGACGGCAAGGAGCACTCGATCGGTATTCAGGTCGATCATCCACTGCTGAAGGAGAATCAGGGCACTGACGAGGATTATGTTTACTTTGAGTACTACTGGTTTGACGAAGTATCGCTCGGGGACGGAAAGAACACTCTGAACGGCCCGAGAAGCACGGAAGAACAGAAGCGCTTTTCTGCCGCAACGAGCAATGTGGAAATTCAATATGTGGACGGCAAGCATAATACCATTCCCATTGCAAAGACGGAACACGCGAGATATGAAGGCAGCTCCTATGAGGGCTATAATGACTACTATCTTGTAGTGGTGTTCGGTTATCATGTTGTGAATGGCAAAAAGGCCGATACGCCATTCTATCTCAGTGCAAATAACGGTATCGGTGTTGGGAACGCCAATGCGACGCATGGACCGCATCTGTTGCAGGTCAAGGTCGATGAAGTGCGTGTCATTACCGCAACCGCCGACGAGCACGGCAAGATCGCCCCAACGGGTGATGTTGCAGTACCCAAGGGCGAAAGCAAGACCTTTACCATCACGCCCGATTCCGGCTATCGCATCAAGGACGTGCTGGTGGACGGCAAGAGCGTCGGCGCGGTGAGCACGTACACGTTTGAAAATGTGGTGGATAACCACACGATTCACGCTACCTTTGCAAGGAAGCACACGCCCACTCCCTCTACGCCCACCGTTGAGATTCCTGATGACGATGCCCTCGGCCTGAACACGGACGACCACTTCGCCTACATCATCGGTTATCCGGACGGCACGGTGCAGCCGAACGGCCAGATTACCCGCGCCGAGGCGACGACCATCTTCTTCCGTCTGCTCACCGACGACGTCCGCGACGAGAACCTGACCAAGACCAACCGCTACTCCGACGTGGCCGCCACCTCCTGGTACAACACCGCGGTCTCGACCCTCAGCTCCATGGGCATCATCACGGGTTATCCCGACGGCACGTTCCGCCCGAACGCCGCCATCACCCGCGCTGAGTTCGCCGCCATCGCCGCCCGCTTTGATAACGACGGCGACAAGACCGCTGCGAAGTTCAGTGACATCGCAACCCACTGGGCCAAGGATGAGATCAGCATCGCCTACAACAACGGCTGGATCACCGGCTATCCTGACGGCACGTTTGGTCCCCAGCGCGACATCACCCGTGCCGAGACCATGACGCTCGTCAACCGCGTGCTGAACCGCCAGCCCGAGACCGAGGACGATCTCCTCCCGAACATGACGGTCTGGACGGACAACGCGAACCCGAAGGCCTGGTATTACCTCGCCGTTCAGGAAGCGACCAACAGCCACTACTACGAGTTCAAGACGAACTCCCAGTATGAAAAGTGGACCGAGCTGCGCGAGACCCGCGACTGGAAGGCGCCGGAACAGTAAACAAAGCGGAAAAAAGAACGGGAGCACGAAGTGCTCCCGTTCTTTTATGCTTTTTTGAAAGCGGCCTGAACAGATCAGACGTTGCCGATCGTCGCGACCATGACGGCCTTGATCGTGTGCATGCGGTTCTCGGCCTCGTCGAAGACCTTGGAGTTGGGGGAGAGGAAGACCTCGTCCGTGACCTCGCGGATATCGTAGCCGAGCTCCTTCTGCGAAGCAGCCATCGTGGTGTCGAAGTCGTGGAAGGACGGCAGGCAGTGCAGGAAAATGCAGTCGGGATTCTCGGTGGCTTTGAGCACCTCGCCCGTGACCTTGTAGGGCGTGAGCAGCTTGACGCGCTCGGGGATCTTCTCCTCTTCGCCCATGGAAGCCCAAATATCGGTGTAGAGCGCGTCGGCGCCCTTGATGAGTTCTCTGTCCTCGCCGTACTCGACGACAGCGCCGGTCTCCTTGCCGACCTCGCGGCAGTATTCGACGACGTCAGCGGCGGGAGCCAGCTCCTTCGGGCCCCAGCCGACATAGTGGATGCCGAGCTTGGCGCAGATGTACATCAGGCAGTAGGCGACATTGTTGCGCGTGTCGCCGCAGAAGACGAGCTTGCACTTGCTGAGCGGCTTCTTGGTGTTCTCCATCAGCGTCAGGATGTCGGCAAGCGCCTGCGTCGGGTGGTCGACGTCCGTGAGGCCGTTCCACACGGGCACGCCCGCGTTGGCGGCGAGACCCTCGACGACCTTCTGGTCGTAGCCGCGGTACTCGATGCCGTCGTAGAAGCGGCCGAGGACCTTGGCGGTGTCGACCATCGTTTCCTTCTTGCCCATCTGGGAGGACTTGGAATCGAGGAAGGTGACGTTCGCGCCCTCGTCGTAAGCGGCGACTTCGAACGCGCAGCGGGTGCGGGTAGAGGTCTTTTCAAACAGCAGCACGATGTTCTTGCCGGCGAGCAGGTTGCCGCGGATGCCGGCGCGCTTTTTGGCCTTGAGGTCAGCGGCGAGATTGAGCATATAGCGGATCTCGTCGGGGGTGAAGTCTTTCAGCGTCAGGAACGAACGGCCTTTCAGATTAACGGGCATGGGATAGTCCTCCTTTTATCGTTTTACTCTCAAAATCTCTCAAAAGCATCTAAATAATGCTATCGTTATTATATTATTTTTGGTTAAAAAAGCAAGAGAGGCGCGATTTTGCGGCGCTCACTGGCACACGGAGAGAAATGCATACTGGCCTGCGATAAAACGCTGGCAGGCGGCACAGTGGCCGTGCAAGACGGGCGCGCCGCGCCGTCAAAACGCCTCTGCCGCGCCCAACTGGACACGAAAATATTCTCTTTCTGGACCAGCGATTTTTATCGCGGGAAAGGCCTTGCTGCGCCTGCGTTTCACGGCAAGCGCGCCGCGGCAGATTTCTTACCGGATTCCCTTGTTTTCTGCCATTAAATATAGTATAATTGCAAAAAAGTATCCCCATGGGGCGATTTCGGGCGAATGTGCCGCGCCGTTTGGGTAAAACCGCAAAGGATAGAGGAGAAATTGCTATGAATATGATCCGCAGCGCAAAGAACCAGATCGCCGAACTGACGGCGGCGGCTTATCGCGCGGCTGTGCAGGAGGGGCTGCTGCCCGAGGGCGTGCAGACCGTCCCCGCCGTGGAGATCCCTAAGGATACCGCCAACGGCGACTATACGACGACGTTCTGCCTGGCCGCATCCAAGGCCATGCGCAAGAATCCCCGCGAGGTCGCGAAAATTCTGACCGAGCACATGGACCTGAGCGACACGTACTTTACGAGCGTCGAGATCGCGGGCCCCGGCTTTCTGAACTTCCGCCTCGGCGACAAGTGGTACGCCGACGTTCTGACCGCCGTTGAGGAGGAGAAGGGCGACTACGGCCGCGACAACTGGCTGGGCGGCAAGAAGTACATGGTCGAGTTCGTCTCCGCGAACCCCACGGGCCCCATGCACATGGGCAACGCCCGCGGCGGCGTGCTGGGCGACACGCTCGCGAGCGTGCTCGACTGGTCCGGCGCGAACGTGTGGCGCGAGTTCTATGTCAACGACTTCGGCAACCAGATCGAAAAGTTCGCCAAGAGCATTGAGGCTCGCTACTTCCAGCTCATCAAGGGCGAGGACGCCGTCGAGTTCCCCGAGGACGGTTACCACGGCGACGACATCCGCGAGCTCGCCAAGGCCTTCTACGATGTCCACGGCGAGAGCTATCTGGACAAGACCGAGGCGGAGCGCCACGCCGATATGGCGCGCTTCGGCCTCGACCGCAACATCCCCAAGATGAAGAGCGATCTTGAGCGCTACGGCATCAAGTTCGATGAGTGGTTCTTCGAGTCCTCCCTGCACAACAGCGGCTATGTCAAAGACACCGTCGAGGAGCTTCATAAGCTCGGCTGGACGTATGAAAAGGAAGGCGCGCTCTGGGTCAAGACCGCGGAGATCATGCGCGACCAGTACCGCAAGCAGGGCAAGAAGGACGAGGACATCGACAAGCTCGGTCTGAAAGGACGACGTGCTGCGCCGCGCCAACGGCTTCTACACCTACTTTGCCGGCGACATTGCCTATCACCGCAACAAGTTCGCCGTGCGTCACTTCGACAAGGTCATTAACATCTGGGGCGCCGACCATCACGGCCACGTCGCCCGCATGAAGGGCGCGATCGACGCGCTGGGTCTCGACGGCACGAATCGTCTGGATATCGTGCTCATGCAGCTCGTCAAGCTCGTGCGCGACGGCGAGGTGGTGCGTATGTCCAAGCGCACCGGCAAGACCATCTCGCTCTCCGACCTGCTCGATGAAATCCCGGTCGACGCCTGCCGCTACTTCTTCAACGCCAAGCCCGACACGCAGATGGACTTCGACCTCGGCCTCGCCGTGCGCGAGGACAGCGAGAACCCCATCTACTACATCCAGTACGCGCACGCGCGAATTTGCAGCCTGCTCAAAGCGCTGGAGGAAGAGGGCCACAGCGTCAAGCCCGGCACGGTCGACCTGTCCATCCTTTCGAGCGATGCTGAGCACGCGCTCATCAAGGAACTCTCCTCCTTTGCCGAGGAAATTCGCATGGCGGCGCGCGACTACGACCCGAGCTATATCAACCGCTATCTCATGCGTCTTGCCGCGGCGTTCCACAAGTTCTACAACGCCTGCCGCATCAAGGGCGAGGACGAGGCCGTCATCGACGCGCGCCTCAAGCTCGCGAGCGCGACCCGTCAGGTGCTCGCCAACGGCCTCAAGGTCATCGGCTGCTCCGCACCGGAGAAGATGTAAAACAGTATACCGACAACAAAAAGGCGTCCGGCCACTGGCCGGACGCCTTTTCTTATATAATTTACAGGACCTTTGCGAGGAACGATTGCAGTCTTTCGCTCTGCGGGTGGTCGAAGAGATCGGCGGGGGAGCCCTCTTCGATGATCGCGCCCTCGGACATGAAGACGACGCGGTCGGCGACCTCGCGGGCGAAGCCCATCTCGTGCGTGACGACGACCATCGTCATGCCGTCCTTGGCAAGGTCGCGCATGAGGTCGAGCACCTCGCCGACCATCTCGGGGTCGAGCGCGGAGGTCGGCTCGTCGAAGAGCATGACCTCGGGCGCCATGGCGAGCGCGCGCACGATGGCGATACGCTGCTTCTGCCCGCCGGAGAGCATCGCGGGATACTCGTTCGCCTTGTCGGCAAGGCCGATGCGCTCAAGCAGCGCCATGGCCTGCTCGTCGGCCTCCGCCTGGGACTTGAGGCCCAGTTTGACGGGCGCGAGGGTGATGTTCTTCTTGACCGTCATATGCGGGAAGAGGTTGAAGTGCTGGAACACCATGCCCATCTCGCGGCGGTGGAGGTCCAAGTTGACCTTTTTGCCGTTGAGGGCGACGTCCTTGAAGTAAATGGTGCCGGAGGTCGGCTGCTCCAGGAGGTTCAGGCAGCGCAGCAGCGTCGATTTGCCGCTGCCGGAGGGGCCGATGATGGCCACGACCTCGCCCTTTTTCACGCTTAAATTGCAGTGGGAGAGCGCGTGGACGCTGCCGCCGTTGTACTCCTTGCAGACGTCCGTCACGCGGATGAGAGAATTAGTGCTTGTCGCCACGACGCATCCTCCTTTCGAGCGCTTCGATCGCCTTGCCGGCGGGGTAGGTGATGCAGAAATACATCAGCGCCGCCAGCACGTAAGGCGCGAGGGAAATGTAGGTAGAGGTCGCCACGGTCTTCGCGGCGAACATCAGCTCGACCATGCCGAGCGTGGAGCAGATGGATGATTCCTTGACCATGGTGACGACCTCGTTGCCGAGCGCGGGCAGGACATTCTTGATGGCTTGCGGCAGCACGACGAGCTTCATCGCCTGCGTGGCGGAAAGACCCAGCGAGCGCGCGGCCTCAGTCTGGCCCGCGTCGACGGCAAGGATGCCCGCACGGAAGATCTCGGCGACGTAGGCCGAGCTGTTGAGCGCGAGGGCCACGACGCCGGGGATGAAGCGGGAAATGTCGATAAAGCCGAAGATGTACAGGCGCGGGATGGAGATCGCGCCAAAAAAGCCGAAGTAAATGATCGAGAGCTGCACGAGCAGCGGCGTAGAGCGGAAGATCGCGATGTACGCGCCGGAAATGCCGCGCACAAACTTATTCTTGCTCAGGCGCATGAACGCGAGCAGCAGCGCCGGAATGACCGCCAGCAGGACCGAGATGACGGCCAGCAGCAGCGTGTAGCCGAGCGCCTGCAAAAAGTAGACGCCGTATTTCGGCAAAAAGGAAAAGTTAAAGAACGACGCCGGCGACATGCCGACAAAGAGGTTGCTCCACCGCGTGGCAAGATCCATGGGAGAGATCTCCTTTCAGATGTGTGATTTAGTTGGGATAAGCCTCGCAGAGTTTCGCGCTGCCAGCGCGAAAAAATCTTGCTCGTTTTTTGCCACGACATGCGCGTGGCAAAAAACACTTTGCGCGGAGCGAGTGTCGAAGCACCCGCTTGCGGGGGCGAGGCACAGAGTGGAGTGAGGATTTAATGAAAAGAGGCTCGCCTCTTTTCATTAAGAGACGCCAATGAGCAAAGCCATTTGGGGCTTTGCTCATTGGCTATGAGAGATAGTGAGAAGAGAGCGTAGTTAAAGGGGAGAACTTAGGCCGCAGGAGCGTCCGCGGTGACCTCGACGGCCTTGCCGCTCAGCTCATCGGCAGCGGCGATGAACTCTTCCATCTTGTTCTCGGAAGTCATCTTGGCGATGGCCTCGTTGATGCCGGGCAGCAGGCCCTTGGGGTCGCCCTTGGCAACAGCGATGCAGTAGGGCTGCGCTTCACCGAGCTCGGAGGAGGCGGCAGCGACGGCCAGATCGGGGTTGGCCTCGGCATACTGCTCAGCGACAGCGCCATCGACGACGATCGCGTCGACCTTGCCGTAGACAAGCTCGTTGACGAGGTCAGTCACAAGGGAGAGGGAGACGAGGTTCGCGCCTTCCATCTGGTCGGTGACGATGGCTTCCTTGGTGGTGGCGGTCTGTGCGCCAACGCTCTTGCCGGCGAAGTCTGCCAAGGTGTTGTACTGATCGGCGGCGTCAGCCTTGACAAGGATCATGGCCGGCAGGTCGGTGTAGTAGGGATCGGAGAAGTCAGCGGACTGGAGACGCTCGGGCGTGGCCTCGATGGCTGCCATGACGATATCAAAATCGCCCTTGGCAAGGGAGGTGAGCAGGTAGTCGAAGCTCATGTTCTCGACCTGAAGCTCCATGCCCAGCTCATCGGCGATGTACTGGCCGGCGGAAATGTCGATACCGGCGTACTGCATCGTGCCGCTGTCATCGGCATACATGAATTCGTACGGGGCGTAGTCAGCGGAGGTGCCGAGCACCAGCGTGCCGCCGGTCTGCTCGGTGTTGTTGTCGGTGTTGGCATCATCGGCGTTGTTGCTGTCGTCGGTCTTATTGCCGCAGGCGACCAGCGAAAGGCTCATCATCAGAGCCAGCATCAGTGCAGTAAACTTTTTCATGGTTGATAGCTCCTTTTTCAATTTCTTTCCATCTTGTATAATGTTTGATCGTTGAACGAATTTTCATACGCTTCAGAAACGATAGCGTTAGTATAAATGTTTACTTATTCATTGTCAACGATTAAAAACTCAAAAAATGCCGGAACTTTCGACGCCTTTCTATGCAAGGTGCACAAATATGCATGCGAAAAGCCGAAAATTCACAAAAATATGCAATTATGCGCGAATATATGCAAAAGAAAAGGGAAAAAGAGCCGTATAAAAGAAGCATCCGCAGAAGCGATCGGAGCTTCTGCGGATGAAGTTTCTTATCGGGTGACATCCGACACGGCGCTGCGGGATTTTTTCGGCGTTCTGACGTAGGCAAAATAATAGCCGATCGCGCACAGCGGGATGGCTGCGGCGACATCCAGAATGGAGTGCTGCTTCATAAAGACGGTGGAAATGCTGATAAAAAATGCTGCAGCGGTCGATGCAATGCGCCAGCCGCGCTTGGAGAAGATGGGCGCATACCAGAAAGCGAAAAATGCCGCCATCGAGCCGATGACATGCAGCGACGGGCAGACGTTCGTGTTCGTGTCGAACACGTAGAACCCCGCGATGAAGCGCGTGAGGGCATTGTCGCGCGGGAAGACCTCAGGCCGGAGCATCTGACAGGTGGGAAAGAGGAAATAGATAATGAGCGTCACCGAGTAGGTGATCATCACGAAGCGCATCATGCGGCGAAAGCCCGGCACGTCGAAAAAGAACGTGTAAGCTACCGCGCCGATGAGGTAGACGAACCAGAACAGGTAGGGGATCAGAAACCACTCGTTAAAGGGAATCAGATCGTCGAGCGCGCAGTGCATGTTGATGTAGTGCGCCACGGGGTAGAAGCGCTCGACATACGAAAAGCCGAGGCCGAAAAGCGGCCAGTAGAGCAGCAGCCACACGTGGGAAAACTCCGGCGTGTTCAGTCTGCTGAAGCGGAACTGGCGGTAGTCAACGCTGGGTTTGATCATGCGAGGTCTTCCTCCTTCTCCTCCTCGGCTTCGCTCATCTCGGAGAGGATGTTGGCCGCGGCGTTGTGCGGCACGGCGGCGTCGAGTGCGTCGCCCATCTTTTCAAGCGCGTCCTTGTCGCTGAGCAGGCGAAGGCTCGTGCGCGCGATCTCCTTGGGCGTCTGCCCTGTGACCGCGCCGCCCGTGCGCAGGAAGAAATCCTTGTTGTACTCCTCGCAGCCCGCGACCGCGTCGATGAACACCATCGGCAGGCGCATCGAGGCCGCCTCGGTCACGCTGATGCCGCCGGGCTTTGTGAGGTAGAGGTCAGCGGAGTCCATCAAAAGCGCCATGTCCTTCACATACGAACGGACGTGGACGTTTTTCGCATCATAGAAGCGGCGCTGGAGCCGGCGGTAGAGCTGCTTGTTCGTGCCGCAGACGATGGTAAGATCCTGATCGTCCGGCAGGTCGCGCCCAATGCGGCGGGCGATGCTCATGATGGGGCCGCAGCCCATGCTGCCGCACATCATCACAAGATGTTTGTGGTCAGCGGGGATGCCGAACGCGCGCTTGGCGTCCTCCTTGCGCACGCTGGAGCGGAACATCTGGCGCACGGGGATGCCGCAGGCGCGCAGGCGTTCGCTCGTCACGCCGCCGCCGAGAAAATCGCCCGAAAGGGACGAGGCGGGGATAAAGTAGCGGTCGAGCGAGCTGTCCTTCACGCTGGGCGAACAGGTGTAGTCCGTGGCGATGAAGCAGGTCTTGAGGTTCGGCAGGTGCGTCTTCACGACCTCGCTGACCATCAGCGCCGCGAACGTGTGGGTGCAGATGACCGTGTCGTACCCGCTGCCGGCGATGAAGCCGCAGAGCTTTTCCGCGCCCTGCGTCAGATAGCGGTAGAGCGCGGAACCCTCGTGAAACTGGGCGGGATGATCCTCCGCCGCGCGGTAGCCCACGCGGAAAAGACCCGGCGCGTGGCGGTAGATGCGCACGTGCCAGTTCGAGATAAAGCGCGAGACCTCGGGCGAGATGAAGCGCAGCGCGTCCTCGGTGTCGCAGGGAATGTTCTGGTTGCGGCACTCCTCCTCGAGCGCCGCGGCGCAGGAGTTGTGCCCCTCGCCGGTGTTGCAGCTTAAAATCAAAACTTTCATGAAAAGATCCGATCCTTTACTGTTGTTCTTCTTGGTTGCGTCTGCTCCGGCGCTGCTGCGCGGCGAGAAGCTTTTGCAGCCGCGGCCGGTTGTAGCGCTGGATGATGAGAAACGGCAGGTTGCCGAATAGAATATAGATGGCGGTGACGACCGCGCCGCCCGTTCCGGGCCAGAGGCGCAGTGCGTAAAAGCCGAGCAGGATGAGCACAAAGTGCGTGAACTCGGCGACGCAGGTCTCTTCGATCATGCGCGGAAGCTGCGCGCGAAAGTCCGTGCCCAGTTTTGGCGGGGATGAGCTTGGGGACGATCTTGCTCATGTCGGGCACCTTGTCCTGCCACTCGTGCACGCGCAGAAAGCGGAAGAGCTTTGCTTCCCAGCTCGCGCAGCGGTAGGGGAATTTGTCGCCGTGGAACCAGGATTTTGGCAGCAGCCGCCCGATGAAAAACGACACGACGGCTAAAATTCCGTAATAAACGCAGCAGCGCAGAAAGCCCATCGTCACCTCTCCTTATCCCGTGATAAAAGCCCGGCACAGGGGTACTGCGCCGGGGAAAAGCAGCCTTTGCGGCTGCTAAGATTTAATATAGCATAGAGTTTCGAACAAATGATGAAGAGAATCTCAATTTTTGTTGAAAAATGGTGGTCACTTCTCTACCGGCAGGCGCACGGCGAAGCGGCAGCCGCCGTTCACCGGGTCTTCGACCCAGACCTCGCCGCCGTGGATGGCGACGATCTTGCGCACAAGCGCAAGGCCGAGGCCGTTGCCCTCGGATTCGTGCGAGCTGTCCCCCTGATAGAATTTGTTAAAAATGCGGGACTTATCCTCGTCGGAGATGCTTTTACCCTCGTTGTCGATGGTGAAGAGCACACTGCCGTCTTCCTCGATGAGTCGCATGCGGATCAGGCCGCCGCGCGGGCCGAACTTGACGGCGTTGTCGATGAGGTTCGTCCACACGTGCTGGAGTAGTCCTTCGTAGCCTGTGAAATCGACGGAGTCGAGGTCGACGTCGAAGTCGACGTCCTTTTCCGTCCACTTGCGCTCAAGGGCCAGAATGCACTGCCTTACCTGCTCGTCGAGGCGGAAGCGCGAGCGCTGGGGGTGGATGGACTGGCTGTCGAGCTTAGAAAGCAGCAGAATGTTGCCCGCGAGGGCGGAAAGCCTGCGCGTATTGAAGAGAATCTTGTCGATGTACTCCGCCTGTTCCTCGGGGGATTGCTGGTGCTCCTGCAAAAGCGAGGCGTAGCCCTCGATCGCGCTGATGGGCGTTTTGAACTCGTGCGAGACGTTCGAGATGAAGTCGGTCTGCAAGGTCTCGGTCGCGTTCAGCTCGCTGACCATGAGGTTGAAGCTGTCAAAGCTGTCGCGGATATCGCGAAAGACGCTCTTCGTCTCCACATGCACGCGGAAGTTGCCGCCCGCGACCTCCTTCATCGCGCGCGACAGGCGCGAGATGGGCGCGAAGAACGCGATGGAAAAGCCCGCCGCCGTCGCGCTGCCGAGCAGCAGCGTGAAGATGAGCAGCCACACGAACATCGGCACGTTGACGCCGAGGTGCTCAAGTCCCCAGGCCGCGAGCGCGGCGAGCAGCGCCACGCCGATAAAGCCCGCCATGCAGATGAAGAAAAACTGCACGCGGATATCGAAGAATTTGTTGCGCCGCTTTTTCATGTGCGCACCACCTTATATCCCACGCCGCGCATCGTGACGATCTTGAAGTCGGGATTGTCGCGGAAGCGCTCGCGCAGGCGCGCGATGTGGACATCGACGGTGTGGGTGTCGGTGCTGGAATCATAGCCCCAGATGTCGTCCATGAGCTGCTGGCGCGTGAAGATGCGGCCGGGGAACGACGCCATCTTGTAGAGCAGCATGAATTCCTTCTGCGGCAGCACCATGCTCTCGCCGTCGACGGTGACGCTGAGCGAGTCGCACTCCATCACCGTGCCGCCGATGACCTGACGGCGCTCGCTCGCCATCTGGGCGCGGCGCAGCAGCGCGCTCACGCGCAGTACCATTTCCCCGATGTTGATGGGCTTGACCATATAGTCGTCGCTGCCGGAGAGAAAGCCGAGGCGCATGTCGTCAAAGGCGTCCTTGGCGGTGATCATCATAATGGGGATGGACGAACCGCTCTCGCGGATCGAGCGCACAAGCTCGTAGCCGTCCATCTTCGGCATCATGATGTCGGAGATGATGAGATCGTAATAGCTCTGCTCGAGCGCGGCAAGCGCCTCTTCGCCGTTGGAGACGCCGAGGACAGTGTAACCGTTTTTGGTGAGCACATGGGCGAAGAGCTGACGCAGCTCGCGGTCATCCTCCGCAATGAGAATTTTGAACAATCCGATCCCTCCGATCCTGTGTCGGCGCGCCGCGGTTTCGCGGCGCTTGTCCCGTCAGTATACCATATCTTTGGCAAATGTGCAGCAGGTTGCGCGGAAATTTTGCACGGCGGCAAAACTGCACAAAAAAAGAGCCATCCTTTCGGATGGCTCTTTGCATTTGAGGGAGATTTAACCGCCGAGGTAGGCCTTGCGGACGGCGTCGCTCGCCATAAGTTCCTTACCGGTGCCGGAGAGCGTGATGCGGCCCGTTTCAAGCACGTACGCGCGGTCGGCGACGGAGAGCGCGGCCTGCGCGTTCTGCTCGACGAGCAGGATCGTCGTGCCCGCAGCGTGCAGCTCGCGGATGATGTCAAAGATCTGCTCAACGAGGATCGGAGCGAGGCCCATAGACGGCTCGTCGAGCATCAGAAGCTTCGGCTTCGACATGAGCGCTCTGCCCATGGCGAGCATCTGCTGCTCACCGCCGGAGAGCGTACCGGCGATCTGCTTGCGGCGCTCTTTGAGGCGCGGGAAGCGCTCGTAGACGTCCGCAATGCCCGCTTCAATGGTGGAGTTCGGCTGGGTGTAGGCGCCCATTTCGAGGTTATCCTCGACCGTCATCTGCAAAAAGACGTGACGGCCTTCCGGGACCTGCGCAAGACCGTGCTCGACGATCTTGTGCGCGGGGACGCCCTTTAAGTCCTTGCCCTCGAAAACGACGCTGCCGTGCTTGGGATGCAGAAGGCCGGAGACCGTGTTCAGAACGGTCGACTTACCCGCGCCGTTCGCACCGATCAGCGTGACGACCTCACCCTCGTTGACCTCGAAGGAAACGCCCTTGACGGCGTGGATGCTGCCGTAGTAAACGTGAAGATCGTTCACCTGTAAGATCTGTCCCATCGTTAGGCCTCCTTCTGCTTGCCGAGGTAGGCTTCAATGACCTCGGGATTGTTCTGAATGTCTTCGGGTGTGCCCTTGGCGATGACATGGCCGAAGTTCAAAACGGCAATGCCCTCGCAGATGTTCATGACGAGGTTCATGTCGTGCTCGATGAGCAGCACCGCGATCTTGAACGTATCGCGGATGGAGCGGATGTTTTCCATCAGCTCAGCCGTCTCGCTCGGGTTCATGCCGGCGGCGGGCTCGTCAAGAAGCAGCAGACTCGGGTTCGTGGCCAGCGCACGGAGAATTTCCAGTCTGCGCTGCGCGCCGTAAGGCAGGGAGTTCGCCTTGGCGTTTGCAAGGTCCTCCATGTGGAAGATGGACAGAAGCTCCATCGCGCGCTCGTGAACGATGCGCTCTTCCTTCCAGAAGCGGGGCAGGCGGAAAATGCCCTCGGGCATCGTGTAGTGCATCTGCGTGTCCATCGCGACGGTGATGTTTTCTTCCACGCTCAGCTCGCCGAACAGGCGGATGTTCTGGAACGTACGTGCGATGCCCGCGCGGTTGACCTGCGCAGTGTTGAGGTCATGGATGTCTTTGCCGTTTAAGAGAATCGTGCCGTGGGTGGGCTGATAGACCTTGGTGAGCAGGTTGAAGACCGTCGTCTTACCGGCACCGTTCGGGCCGATGAGGCCGGTGATCTCGGTGCGACCGATGGTCACATTGAAGTTGTCGACCGCTTTCAGACCGCCGAACGTGATGCCGAGGTCGATGCACTCGAGCACGGGGGACTTGTCCGCGTCCCGCTCGGGCAGCAGCGCCGGCTCACGGGAGACGGGAACGAGCTTGGCTTTTTCTTTCTGTGTCATGGTCAATCCTCCTTCAGCACTGGCGCGGTGATGGGGCAGAAGTTTCTGGAAGAACGCCTTGGCCTGCGGATTGTTGGTCGCGAGCATGACGAAGATCAGCACGATCGCGTAGATGAGCATACGGAAGTCGGCAAACTGACGCAGCGCCTCGGGCAGGATCGTCAGCGCCGCAGCGGCGACGAGCGAGCCCCAGATGTTGCCAAGCCCGCCGAGCACCACGAACACCAGCACAAGGATGGAGGGGTTGAAGTTGAACTTCGTCGCCTGAAGGGAAGAGTAGTTCAGACCGTAGAGCGCGCCGGCCGCGCCGGCGAGGGCGGCAGAGGTGACGAACGCCATGAGCTTATACTTCGTGAGGTTCAATCCGACGGACTGCGCGGCGATGGGGTTGTCGCGGATGGCCATGATGGCGCGGCCCGCGCGCGAACGAGTCAGGTTCAGCACGACGATGAGCGTGATCATCACGAGGATGAAGCCCGCGGTGAACGTTGCAATCGTGGCGGTGCCGGTCGCACCCTGCGCGCCCTTGATGATAGCGGTGCCCGAGGCACTCGAGGCCGAGGTCGTCGACCGTCTTGTTGCCGGCGGGGTTGAAGATGAAGTGCAGGCCGTTTTCATCGTAGCCGATGATGAGGCAGTTGATGAGCTCTTTGATGATCTCGCCGAAGGCCAGCGTGACGATGGCGAGGTAGTCGCCCTGTAAGCGGAGCACCGGCGTGCCGATGAGAAGGCCGACGATGGCGGCGAAGATCGCGCCGACGACCATCGAGATGGCGAGACGCACGGGAGCGTTCGGGATCGCGCCCATCAGGCTCTGCGAGGCGACGATGCCGGAAAATGCGCCGACGCTCATAAAGCCCGCGTGGCCGAGGCTCAGCTCACCGAGGATACCGACCGTCAGGTTCAGCGACACGGCCATGGACATGTAGCAGCAGATGGGGACGAGCAGACCGATGGCGGAGCGCTTGAGCGAACCGTTGTTCTGCAGGATCGTCGTGATGATAAAGACGACGATCACGCCGAGATAGGTCGCAAAGTCGACCTTTGTGGTCTTCTTGAGAGAGTTGAATTTGTTCATTTTCTGTGTCATTCCGGCCACCTCACACTTTCTCCGTCACGGACCTGCCGAGGAGTCCGGCGGGCTTGACGAGCAGCACGACGATCAGCACGGCGAAGACGATCGAGTTTGCAAGGTTCGTCGAGATGTACGCCTTGGCCATGGCCTCGATGATGCCGAGGAGCAGGCCGCCGAGGAATGCGCCGGGGATGGAGCCGATGCCGCCGAATACGGCGGCGGTGAACGCCTTGATGCCGGGCATGGAGCCGGTGGTCGGCATGAGCGACGTATTGAACGAGCAGAGCAGCACGCCGGCGATGGCCGCGAGCGCGGAGCCGATGGCGAAGGTCGCGGAGATGGTGGCGTTGACGTTGATGCCCATGAGCTGCGCCGCCGCCTTATCCTCCGAGCAGGCACGCATGGCCTTGCCCATCTTGCTCTTGTTGACGAAGGTGGTCAGCGCGAGCATGATGACGACACAGACCGCGATCGTAAGAAGCGACACATAGGAGACGGTCAGCTTGCCGCCGAACAGCTGCATCGACCCCTCAACCACCGGGGGATAAACACGCGCGGCGGCCTTCCAGATCAGCAGGGCGGAGTTTTGCAGGAAGTAGCTCACGCCGATGGCGGTGATAAGCACCGCGAGGCTGGGCGCCGAGCGCAGCGGCTTGTAGGCCAGCCGCTCGATGACGACGCCAAGCACCGTACAGACGACGACCGCGAGCAGGACGGCTACGATGTTGGGCAGTCCCAGATAGAACATCGCGCAAAACGAGATGTAGCCGCCGACCATGATGACGTCGCCGTGGGCGAAGTTCAGCATCTTGGCGATGCCGTAGACCATCGTGTAGCCGAGCGCGATGATGGCGTACACGCTGCCGAGGCTGATGCCGCTGATGAGATAGGATAAAAATTCCATTAGGATGGCACCTCTCTTTTCTCTTTCGGAATTATGGTTCGTCTGTGGCAGAAACAAGGGCAGAGGCGGGAAAACACCTGCCTTCGTTTCCGCCATAGAAACAGGGCATAGGCCGCCGGAAGCTTTTGCTTCCGGCGACCCGCCGCTGAGAAAGGCGAATGTCGGTCTTTCCTGTGCTGGGATTTAGCCCTTGACGTACTGGCCGTCCTTGACGACGTAAGCGGTCGGAGCCTTGGAGACCTGACCCTCGGCATTCCAGGTCATGTCGGTACCGGTGAGACCGGTGAACTTGAGGGAGGTCATGGCGCTGACGAGCGCGTCGCAGATCTCTTCGTTGCTCATATCGGCGGTGCAGCCGGCGGCCTCGAGAGCGGCCTTCACGATGTACACGCCGTCGTAAGCGTCAGCGGCGAACTGGTTGGGCTCGGTGCCATAAGCGGCAGTGTAAGCGTCAACGAACGCCTGGTTGGCTTCATCGGTGGCGGAGAACGGGGTCATAAGCATCAGACCCTCAGCAAGGGAAGCGTCGAAGCCGGGCATGGTCAGGATGCCATCCATGCCGTCCACGCCGAAGAAAGTGGGAGCATAGCCCATGGCCTTAGCCTGGGAGAAGATGATGGAAGCGGGCTGATAGTAGATGGGGAGGAAGACGAGGTCAGCACCGGCATTCTGCGCACCGGCCAGCTGGACGGAGAAGTCGGAAGCGGTATCGTTGGTGAAAGTGCCCTGATAGACGACCTCGAAAGCGCCCTTATCGGCGGCTTCCTTCACGAAGGTGTCGCGGATGCCCTGGGAGTAAGCGTCGTCGTTACGGTAGATGATGGCGACTTTGGCACCAGCGAAGTTTTCAGCCATGTAGTCGGCAGCGCCAACGCCCTGGTTGGGGTCGGTGAAGCAGACCTGGAAGACATTGTCCTTGTCCGCGGTGACGTCGGTGGAGGAAGCGGACGGGGTCAGCATAAAGGTGCGGTCATTGTAGCAGACATCGGCAACCGCGATGGAAGCGCCGGTGGTGGTGGGGCCGACGAGGACCTGCATGCCGTTGTCCATCATGGTGTTGTAGGCGTTGACCGCCTTTTCGCCGTCGGCCTCATCGTCCTGAGTGAGGAACTCGAACTTGATGGTGCTGTCGCTCGCGTTGATTTCATTGACGGCGAGCTCGACGCCCTGAACGACGGCCATGCCGTAGATCGCGCTGTCGCCGGTCAGCGGGCCGGAGGAACCGAGCTTGAAGGTCTGAACCTCAGCGTTATCGGTGCCGTCGGTGTTGGCATCGGTGTTGGTGTCATCGCTCTTGGAGCCGCAGGCGGCCATCGAGAGCGTCATGGCCGCAGCCATGAGCATGCACATAAACTTCTTTTTCATCGTTTCAAATCTCCTTTGATTAAATAATGAACAAATTTATCATACAAAAAAGCGGGTCCGCCATTCCCGGCGGAACCGCTTTGCTGTATCGCGTTTTTTACTCGCTCAGCAATCGCGTTTCATCCCGGGAACGCCCATCAGGACGACCAGAAGTACCAGTACCAGCAGGGAAATGCCGATAATGCTAATCAGGCGGGAAACAATAATGGACGCCATAATAATGGCGCCCAGAGCGATGCAGTTGAAGCGGGAGGACTGAGAGGTGCAGGAGGAAGCGGCCTCTGCGCACATGGCAGAAGCGGCGGCGTTATTCTGATTTGCATAAGCAAAACGGAACATAGCATTAAATCCTTTCATGTATCCCTCATGTTTGATGGGCTTATTTTAGCCTCTAAAACGCCAGAAGTCAATACTGCATATTATCCAAAGAAAAAAGAGGGGAAATGGGGATAAGTATCCCATATTGACAATTTGGACAACTTTCGCGCCTCGGGCGCGGGAGGAAAGCAGCCCGCGAGGGCTGTTTCTTTTTGCGCCCGTAGGGCGCAGGGGGGGGTGCAGCGCGGCAGCGCTGCTTCTGGCCCCACACCGTGTGGGGACGCGGCAAAGGGGGCCATTCTCTCACGTGAGAGAATGGCCCCCTTGAACCCCCAAGAGAACGCGAGGGGAGTCCCCCTCGACCCCCGACATTGGCAGTCTCGATCTTGAAGAGCTGCGCAGCCTGCGGAATCAGGTGCGGTGTACATGGCTTCGCCATGAATCCCTGCGAGTTGTTACTACTATCAACCGCGCCTTACTATCGTGAGGCGCGTGTGACGTTTGCTCGGCGGCAGACTGCGTGCGAAATAGCGGCATTGCTGCGCTCGCCGCGTTGATGGGTGCACCGGTAGACGGTGATTAGGCCGCACTGCCACAAGACTGGCAGAGCGGCACCCGCAAGGGGTGTGCCGCATCCGTAAGGCGGCAAAGCCGCCAACGGCTGCGCAACAGCGGATAGTAGGAGCAAATCAAATCGTATAGCAACACCCAACGCGGCAGCGCCGCGCACGAGGCACTTTCACTTCGGAGACATCAGAGTTGTTCAAGCCAGAGACTGCCAATCTAAGCCTTTCTCTTGGGGTTCCAAAGGGGATATTCTCTTTTGCGAAAGAGAATATCCCCTTTGCCCCTGCCGCCCGCAGGCGGCATATCCTTCGCACCTGTGCGAAACCAATAGTACCTTTATATATAAAAGGTAACCATCATGTTTTAGCACTTGCTGTCGACGAGTGCTAAAAATTAAGAGTTTAGTAACAAATATTAGGAATTTCCTGCTATACTTAAACTCAAATACAATTCAGAGAGGGATGCTTTTATGGCTAAAAAACAGTTTAAAGCAGAATCGAAGCGTTTGCTCGATCTGATGATCAACTCGATTTACACGCACAAGGAGATCTTCCTGCGCGAGATCATTTCCAACGCCAGCGACGCCATCGACAAGCTCTGTTACGTCGCACTGACGGACGACAAGGTCGGCATGAACCGCAGCGATTTTGCCATCACGGTGTCGGTCGACAAGGAGAACCGCACGCTGACGGTCTCGGATAACGGCATCGGCATGAGCCGCGAAGAGCTTGAAAACAACCTCGGTGTCATCGCGTCGTCGGGTTCCTACAAGTTCCGCCAGGAGACCGAGGAAAAGGACAAAAAGGACGCCGATATCGACATCATCGGCCAGTTCGGCGTGGGCTTCTACTCCGCGTTCATGGTCGCCGACAGCATCACCGTCCGCACGAAGAAATACGGCGAGGAGCAGGCCTATGAGTGGCAGTCCTCCGGCGCGGACGGCTATACGATCACCGAATGCGACAAGGAGGCCGTCGGCACCGACGTCATCATGCACATCAAGCCCGACACGGACGAGGAGAAGTACAGCGAGTACTTGGAATCCTACCGCCTGCACGCGCTCGTGAAGAAGTACTCCGACTACATCCGCTACCCCATCCGCATGCTGCTGCCCGAGCAGAAGGTCAAAGAGGGCAGCGACCCGGAGAAGCCCGAGTACGAGACCGTCGAGGAGATGAAGACCGTCAACTCCATGGTGCCGCTCTGGCAGCGCAAGAAGAGTGACGTCACGGAAGAGGAGTACAACAAGTTCTACTCCGAGCTGACGCATGAATTCGACAAGCCCCAGCGCACGATCACCGTCTCGGCCGAGGGCAGCGTGACCTATAAGGCGCTGCTGTTCGTGCCGTCTTCGCGCCCGTTCAACTTCTACACCGAAGGATATGAAAAGGGATTGCAGCTCTACTCTGCGGGCGTTCTCATCATGGACAAGTGCGACTCGCTGCTGCCTGACTATCTGCGCTTTGTGCGCGGCGTGGTCGATTCGCCGGATCTGAGCCTGAACATCTCCCGCGAGCTTTTACAGCACGACCGCCAGCTCAAGGTCATCGGCCAGAACCTCGAAAAGAAGGTCCGCGCCGACCTTGAAAAATTCCTCAAGGAAGACCGCGAGGGCTATGAGAAATTCTACGAAAACTTCGGCCGCCAGATCGGCTACGGCATCGTGAGCGACGGCGGCGAGAGCCGCAAGGATTCGCTCAAGGACCTGATGATGTTCTACTCCTCCACGCAGAAGAAGCTCACGACGCTCAAAGAGTACGTCGAGCGCATGAAGGAAGGCCAGAAGTGCATCTACTACGCCGCGGGCGAGAGCATCGCCGCCGTGGACAAGCTGCCGCAGACCGAGCTTTTGAAGGACAAGGACTACGAGGTTCTGTACCTGACCGGCGAGACGGACGAGTTCGTTTTGCAGGCGCTGATGAACTACGACGAAAAGCCGTTCCGCTCCATCGTGGACGGCGACCTCGAGCTTGGTGACGAGGAAGAGCACAAGGACGACAGCGAAAGCGCCGAGCTCATGCAGTTCGTCAAGGAGACGCTCGGCGACAAGATCAAGGAGGCCAAGGTCTCGCACCGCTTGAAGACCCATCCCGTCTGCCTGACGGCGGGCGAGGGCTTCAGCTTCGAGATGGAGAAGTACTTCAAGAACTTCCAGATGCCCGAGCCCATCAAGGCCGAGCGCATCCTCGAGCTGAATGTCGATCATCCGGCGGTCAAGGCGATGGCCGCCGCGCTGGCAACGGACCGCGACAAGGCGGCGCTGTATGCCAAGATCCTTTACGATCAGGCAAACCTCATCGCGGGCCTGCCGCTCGAAGATCCCAGCGCGTACACCGACATGGTCGCGCAGCTGATGCAGTAAGTCAATATGAGCCTAAGGGCGCGGAGAATTCTCCGCGCCCTTTTTCACGTTTTTCATTCCTGCCGCCTATACTGGCATACAGGCGCTTTTCCGCCTGACAAACCGTAAAGGCGATGAACGGATATGCTTCGACCACTGATGCTGGCTCTGCTCGGCACGTCTTTCACGTTTCTGATGACGGCGCTGGGCGCCGCGACGGTGTTCTTTTTTGCCCGCAAGGTGTGCGAGCGCGCGCAGGGCGCGCTGCTGGGCTTTGCCGCGGGCGTGATGATGGCGGCGAGCGTGTGGAGCCTCATCCTGCCCGCCATCGAACAGACGGAGGCAGAGGGGCGTCTGCCGCCGTTTCTGCCCGCCGCGGCGGGCATCGTGCTCGGCGCGCTGACGCTCTTCCTGCTCGACGAGCTCGTGCGGCGGCGCGGCGGGAGAGGTGCACAGCGATTTTTTTGCTCCTCTCGGCCATCACGCTGCACAACATCCCCGAGGGCATGGCCGTCGGCCTCGCGTTCGCGCTCGCGGCGGACGGGGAGAGCCTTGCCGGCGCGTTCGCGCTGGCGCTTGGCATCGGCGTGCAGAACTTTCCCGAGGGCGCGGCGGTGGCGCTGCCGGTGTACCAGGCGGGCAAGTCGAAACGGCGCGCTTTCTGGACCGGCGTGCTCTCCGGCGCGGTGGAGCCGCTGTTCGGCGCGCTCGTCGTGCTCGCGGCGGCGGGAATCCACGCGCTGATGCCGTGGCTTCTGAGCTTTGCAGCGGGGGCGATGCTCTACGTCGTGGCGGAGGAGCTGCTTCCGCGCGCGGGCGGACGGCGGGGGACGTGCGGCTTCCTCGTGGGTTTCCTTCTGATGATGATACTGGACGTCGCGCTGGGGTAAGCGCGAAAAATCCGGCATAGAATGGTGCGAGGTGATCGACCATGCACATTCATGTTGTAAAGCGCGGCGACACGCTTTCTTCCATCGCCGCGATGCACGACGCCCTGCCCGCGTTCGTCGCGGCGGACAACGGCCTTGCGCTGAGTACGCCGCTTGTGATCGGCCAGGCGCTCGTCGTGCGGACGCCGAAGACACTGCACACCGTGCGCGCGGGGGAGACGCTTTCGTCCATCGCGCGGGACTATGATTTGAGCGTCAGGACGCTCCTGCGGCGGAACTTTTTCCTCCACGGACGCGAGCTTCTGCGCGAGGGCGACGTGCTTGCCATCGACTACGCAGACGAAGCGCCGCTCGGTACGCTCGGCGTGAACGCCTACGCCTACCCCTACATCGGCGGCGAGCTGCTCGACTCGGTCCTGCCGTACCTGACGTATCTGACGCCGTTCACCTACGGCATCACGCCCGCGGGAGCCCTTGCGCCGCTCGACGACGCGCGCCTGCTCGAACGTGCGGCGCGCTATGGCGCAAAATCGCTCATGCACCTCTCGACGCTGACGCCGGAGGGGAATTTTTCGAGCGAAAACGCCGCGGCGCTCCTGCAAAACGACCGCGCGCAGAGCGCGCTCCTTGCCGAGATTTTGCAGACGATGGCGAAAAAGGGATACTACGGCCTCGACGTCGACTTCGAGTACGTCCCGCCGGAGCTGCGCGAGGATTACGCCGCGTTCGTCTGCCGTCTGCGCGAGGCGCTGAACGCGGAGGGAAAGCCCGTCGTCGCCGCGCTCGCGCCGAAGACGAGCGCGCAGCAGCGCGGACTGCTCTACGAGGCGCACGACTACGCGCTGCTATCAAAAGCCGCGAACGCCGTGTTCCTGATGACCTACGAATGGGGCTACACCTACAGCGAGCCGCAGGCCATCGCGCCGCTGCCGCAGGTGCGCGCGGTGCTCGATTACGCGCTCTCGGTCACGGCGGGGGAGAACATCTTCCTCGGCGCGCCGCTGTACGCCTACGACTGGCCGCTGCCCTACGAAAAAGGCCGCACGCGGGCCGAGACGTTCTCGTCGCAAGCGGCCGTCGCGCGGGCGCGGCTGGTGGGGGCGGAAATTGAGTTTGACGAAACCGCGCGCTCGCCCTGCTACCACTACTTCGACAAAATGCGGCGCGAACACGTCGTCTGGTTCGAGGACGCGCGCTCGCTGCGCGCGAAGATCGCCCTCGCGGCGGAAAAGGGCTTGCAGGGCATCGGCTTCTGGCAGGCGGGGCGGGAGCTCGCGCAGGCGTGGCCGCTGCTCGACGCGCTGGTCACGCTCGAAACCCTCTAAAAAATGCAAAAAACCGCCCAACGGGCGGCAAAGATTGACAAAATGCGGCAAAGACCGTAAAATAAAGGTAGGCGCTGTTGTAAACGGCGGTTAGCCACTCCCTTGCGAAAGGGGGTGATGCGGATGGGAAGAGGAAATGCTCTGCGTTTTCTTCTGTGTCTCGTCATTGTCCTCGTGGTAATGACCTACATAGCCCCAAAAGCGTGTTAACCGCCCGGCGGCCACCGAGCGGTTAACATAGTATTGTTTTAACCAGCTTTGAGGGCTAACCGTCATGACAACAGCGCCCTTTTCTATCTCCATTATACCCCGCTTTCCCGCGTTGTCAAGGCGAAAAATTTTTCCTCCGCTGCACCGGTTCGTCCCAAAAACCGCTTTACAGCTTTATAGCTGTAAACGGTCCGCGCAAATGCGTGGGCTGCACAAAATGAGGAGGAAAAACATGTACAACAATCCCTATGAACGACCCAGAACCCAGATCGAAAAATGCGAGCACTTGGCGCGGATGAAATTCGAAAACCCGATCGAAAGGGCGCAGCGCGAGCGCGACGAGCGCGTCTACCGCTTTTCAAACGTCGACGAGGCCATCGGCGTGCTGAGCGTCGTGCGCCGCGCGTGGTGAAAGGGGAGGACGCGATGGGAAAAACAGCCAATTACGGCCTGCCCAAGTGGGAAAAGTCGGACTTTATCAAGATGGATGACTTCAATGCGGCGTTTGGCAAGATCGACGAAACGCTCAAGGCCAACGCCGACGCGGTGGCGGCCAAGGCGGAGGCGGAGACCGTGACCGCGATCGCGCAGACGATTGCCAGCAGCAAGATTTGCCGCGCGAAGTTCGGCACATACACCGGCACCGGTCTATCGGGCCAAAATCACCCGAACAGCGTCGAATGCGGCTTTTGCCCCGCGGTGCTGGTGCTGTTCCGCGCGGACGGCGGCCAGAAAACGACGGTCATACGCGGCGTGACCGCCTGCTCGTCCGGCATCGGCTCCATGAACAATTACTATACATGGGGTGACAGCGGCGTGAGCTGGGTATCGCAGACGTTAGACAGCGACTCTGGCGGATATATGGCATCCTCGCAGTTCAACAGCAGCGGGAAAGAATATTGCTATCTTGTCCTCGGTTATGACGCGGACTGGATAAAGCAAAAAACAGCCCCGAGCCTTTCGGCTCGGGGCTGAAACTATTTTTGGGGTAGTTTTTTTCGTTCAATTACTGAACGTTGTTGACGTAGCCAGTGTAAACATTGGCGCCATCAGCAAAGGTGAAGTCATCAGCATTGCTGCCGGTGAGCTCAACAGTAGCAACGAACTTGTAGCTGTTACCAGCGATGAAGGGGGCGTTGGTATCAACGACCTTAACATTGTACTCGGTACCAGCCTCGTTCAGCTTATACCACTCGATGTTGACAGTCTTAACGGTAGCAGTGCTGCCCGAGGTGAGACCATCAGTGTACGTAACATCCCAGTTGGAGATGGTGATATCCTTGAAGGACTGGGAAGAGGCAGCGGTAACAGTGCCGTTGGGCTTAACAGCGCTGATCTCACGCAGTTCATCAGCGGTGGTAGCTCTGTCAACAATGTTGGCATGGAGGATAGAGCCGCTGTACTCGCCGGAACCGGAGATGTAAGCGAGGTAGATCACCTTATCACCGAGGTTGGTGAACTCGCTGTTGATCTTGGAGGCGAAGTCTGCGTTGCTGACAACGGAGTACTTGGCGTCGTTGTGCGTGTAGACATTGCCCTCAAAGGTATCGGAAGAGGAACCCTGAATGGTGAGGACCTTAACGTCGTTGCGGTTCATATAGGCGGCAGCGAGCGGGTAGGTGACACCGTTGACAGACGCAGCGCGAATCGGGTCGGTGGAAGTGTACACCCAAGCGCTCGTGTAATCCTTGTCGAGGTAGCCGTTGCTCAGAGCGACACTGTAAATGGTGTTGGCATTGCCGCGACCGGTGGCCGTGTCGATGATGGTGTTCACGTTGCTGTTGTTCCAGCCGACAGCATAGATGGCGGTCTTCTCACCGTCGAGGTAGCCGGGGGTGGTCCAAACGCCGGTCTCGTTGTTGAAGGAAGCCTGCTCGCCAGCATAGAAGAACACGCTGGTGACCTTGGACTCGGTGGGATCAGCCTTGATGAAGACATACTTGGCGAAGTCGTCGCTCATGACGTAGTCGACCTCATCATTCTGATAACGGTCGATCTTGTCGAAGCCGGTAACAGACTTGAAGGTATACGGGCTGGCAGTGGTGTCATCACCGGAGCGGATCAGGTACACAGTGTTGGAGTTGGCAACAAGGCCGCTGGTGATCTGGGTGTCCTTGTAAATAGCCAGGTTCTCGCTGTGGAGATTCTTGTAAGCGGCGGCAGTGCCGGCACCACTGACCTCAACAGCCTTGACAGTGCCGTCAGTCTGAGTGGTGAACTGGAACATATCGTCGTTCAGGATCTGAGCGCTGGTCTTGTCGGCGCGGGCGTTCTGATCGATATAGTCGTCGATGTAGAAGTAGCTCGTGGGCGCGGTGCTGTAGGTATCGCCGGACATGACCTTAAGGGCAGCGGTGCTGTGGGACAGTTTGCCGCCCTTAGCGATATACGTAGTGTTGCGGTTCTCGGCGGCAGCACCATTGTAGATGAGGGCGCTGATGTCGAGAACGGCGGTGGTGCCGTCCATGTAGGTCACGTTAGCAGTGGCAACGCCAGTGCCGTCAGCGGTGTTGCCGACCCACCAGATGGAGTTGATCACGCCGTAGCTGGTAGCAGCAGCGATCTCAACGTTACCGATGAGGTTGCCATACTGGTCGAGGAACCAGGTGTGGTTCTCGGTGGAGTTGCCAGCCTCATCGAGGATGAACTTGACAGCATCATCATAGACAGTGCCAGCAACATTGTGCTGCTCGTTGTTCCAGTAGATGACGCTCTGAGCGCCGTCAACAGAAGTGGCCTTGGAAACGATCTCGGCATACTTCTTGTCGGGAGCAGTGATAACGAGGCCGCTGGTGGTGGAAGTGTTCTTCGCACCGCGAACAACATCAGCAGTCTTGGCGTTCAGGAGAACGTAATCGCCGACAGCATACGGATACGCATCCTCGCCGTTGGTGAGGGTGAGCTCCTTGTTGGAAGTGCCATCATAAACGAGAAGGGTGATGCTGGCTTCCTTGCGCAGGTGGCCCTGAGCATTGTAAGCAGCGTCGGAAACGCTCTGAACCTTGGCGAGGAAGGTGTCGATCATGACGATAACGTCATCATCTTCTTGCGGCCGAACACCCGCCGAATCTCCCGCTTCCCCGTGGTTGCCGCCAAAATTTGCAAATCCTCAAGTTGTTGCAGAAACAATAGAAAATAAGCAAAATTTAGCAGAATCAAGGCGAAGACGTTCAATTCAGCGGATATCGCATCCCCTTAGCGCCGCAAAAAAAGCCCGCCGCGCAAGGGCTCGCGGGCGCGGCGGGTAGCGGTTTGGTAGCGATTTGCCGGAAACGGGGGTTTGGCGGGGCGAAAAAAGTCTGATTTTGCAAGGCTTTGCGGGCACGGAAAATCGGGTAGCGGTTTGGTAGCGGTCCGCAGCTACCATAATTTTAGCACTCTCGACGCGCGAGTGCTAAAGTTAAGATTTGTTCATCAAAAGATGTATTTTTGTTCACAGGGCGTGACTATACTCAAAATTGTTCCGAGGGGAACGAAAGAAATGTAAACCACGCGGGCTGCAAGAGCGGCTCGCCCGAATAGATTTGGAGGCTTTGTATTATGTTTGAACTGAGACCTTTTGAACGCAGAAACAATCACGTTGCGGCTTATGATCCCTGGGATCAGATGGAGCGCGCATTCTTCGGTGACGGCTCGTGGGGCCGCGGGCTGAGCGAGTTTAAGACCGATATTCAGGACAAGGGCGACAGCTACCTGCTGGAAGCTGATCTGCCGGGCTTCAAGAAAGAGGACATCCACGTCGATGTGGACGGCGACACGATGACCATTCGCGCCGAGCGCCACAGCGAGCACGAGGATCAGGACAAGAAGGGCAATTACGTCCGCTGCGAGCGCAGCTACGGCAGCTACCAGCGCGCGTTCGACATCAGCGGCGTCGAGGTCGCGAATATCTCCGCGCAGTACAATGACGGCGTGCTCAAGCTGAACATGCCGAAGAAGAGCGCCGTGGTGAACGCGAAGCAGATCGAGATTCAGTAAAGAACTTCAAAAAAGGCGGCGAAAGCCGCCTTTTTTGATTTTGGATTGCACGCCGCGGCAGCGCACGCGCCGTAGGCGCACACGTTTGCGGCGTGAGAGGTGTTTTTTTTGTCACGCACACGCCCCAGGGCGGCTTCTCTTGCCGCTTTGCGGCAATTCACCTTCTGTCGCGACAAAAAACGATCAAGATCATTGCGCGCCTGCGGGCGCGAAATTTTTGGGGGTTGTACGGGGTTGTGCAAAAAATATTGGCGAAAGTCCGCTCAGGTGAGCGGGCTTTCCTTTTTTTTGGCGGGCCGCGGCTGGAAAAGGGAAATTTCGCTCCCCGCGCGGCGGCGCGGACTACGGTTACTTGCCGCCTGACCGCTGCGCGGGTCTAAAATCACAAAAAGCGGCTTAGGCCGCTTTTTTCATATTTGTGCTTATATACTATATGTATGTGGTGGCGGATAATGGCGAAAGCGTGGGTTTTATGTCAAGCTGTAACAGAAGCGGCGGTTTGTTACAAGTGTGTTACAGATGGGGCGAAAGCGTTGACTTGAAATTTGGGGTGTGGTAAGGTGACAGTGCAGAAAGGGTGGGGAACGGTGCGTTCCCGACTTAGTTACGGGATCGGCATGCCACGGTAAGTAAGCCGAGAAACGCCGAAACTTGCTCCTTTCTGACAAACGAACCATCTTTAAGGGGATGCAATAGCAACTAAAATCGCGCGTTTTCCTGCAAAACGGTCAAAAATGCAAGAAAATCGAAATGTTTTGCAACTTTTTCGGTCAACTTTCATTTTCGCCCGCGAACAGCAAAATGCCCGCATTTCGCTGCCGGAGCGCTCCAAGGGGATGGAAATTTATGAAAGGAGAGTAACATCTATGAAAAAGTTACTCGCAATGGTGCTGGCTCTGGTCATGACTCTGTCTCTGGCCGTCAGCGCCAACGCCTTCAAGGATGACAAGAGCATCAGCGATGATTACGCTGAGTCTGTTGCCGTTCTGAATGGCATGGGTGTGTTCAAGGGTTATGAGGACGGTTCCTTCAAGCCCGAGGGCAACATCACCCGCGCTGAGGTAGCTACGATCATCTATCGTATCTACACTGCCGACGTCGCCAAGAACGATAAGTCCGGCCTCTATGCCACTTATAACAAGTTCAGCGACATGGCTGGCGCCGGTTGGGCTCAGGGCTACATCGGCTACTGCGCCAACGCCTCCCTCGTCAAGGGCTATCCCGATGGCACCTTCAAGCCGTCCGGCAAGGTCACCGGCTATGAAGTCCTCGCCATGATCCTCCGCGCGGTCGGCTACGACAAGAACAACGAGTTCTCCGGCGCTGACTGGGCGCTGCATGTTGCGCAGACCGCGCAGCAGCTCGGCATTCTGGACAACGTGGCGAAGACCACCGACCTGAACGCTCCCGCTTCCCGTGAGCTGGTCGCTGAGCTCCTGTTCCAGGGCATCCAGAAGGCTCAGGTCACCTACACCCCGGCCTTCGGCTATGTGACCGATAAGGTCATCAACACCAAGACCAACAGCCTCGGCGAGAAGAACTTCAAGCTCGCTTCCGCTGTTGCTGCCGACAAGTGGGGCCGTCCCGCTACCAAGTGGACCTACACCACCGGCGACAAGGCCACTACCTTCGTTGAGAAGCCCGACCTGACCTACACCAAGGCTGTTGCTGAGTGCGATGTCGCTCACGACCTCGACCTGAGCGCTGACACCGCTTACGCGCTGATCGTCAACGGCCAGAAGCAGGCCACGACCTACACCGTCAACCTGACCGACACTGTCACCAAGATGGGCGCTCAGGGCCGTCTGTTCGAGGTCTACAAGGATGCCAAGACCATCGTGATGATCGACACCTTCCTTGCCAAGGTCACCTACGTTGCTGACATCACCTATGATGCTCAGGGTCACGTCAAGACTCCTGCCACCATCACCCTCGAGGTCTATGATGCCAAGAACGCTTCTACTCCTCTGACGCTCAAGGACTACGACGCCAACTATGGCTATGCCAAGGATGAGTATGTCCTCGTCAACGCTTACACCAATACCGTTAACTCCGCCACTGTCAGCGGCAAGGTGATCAACACTGCTGATCAGTATGCCGAGATCGTCGGCAAGGCCACTTCCATCGAGGGCGCTCAGAGCGTGATCTACTGGAACGCCAAGCAGCACAACGTTGAGGGCACCGTTTATGACGATGCTGTCAAGTTCTGCCTCGATCAGGCCGCTCAGAAGGATGCCAAGTACACCTGGTACTTCGATTCCTACAACAACCTGATCGGTGCGGTTGAGATCGCTGCTGCCAACAGCTACGGCGTCATCAACTCCATCTGGTGGGCGGGCAACGCCACTGACGGTTCCGGCGTGGCGAAGGCCAACGTCACCTATGTGGACGGCACCACCGCTCTGGTCGACCTGAGCGAGATGACCTATATTGATACGGCTCTCCAGACCGGCACTGTCACCCACAGCACCGGCAACAATGAGATGGTCATGAAGGCTGCTGGTGGCTACTTCTATGTTGACTCCTACATCAACACCAACGCTGTCAAGGATGTCAACGGTATCCTGAACGGCCACCTGTTCCGCTTCACCACCAAGTCCAACGGCACCCTCAAGGCTGTCGAGGTGGACAACTATGCTGCTACGGCTAATGTTGCTGATTATGGCAAGCTCCACAGCATCGCTTCTCTCGCGGTGTACAAGAACACCCAGATCTACACCGCTCCTAGCACTCTGGTTGTCAACGCCAACACTGTGTTCCTGGTTCGCTCCGGCGCTGGTACCTCTGCTAACCCCTACACCTTCAAGTCCGTCACCGGCTTCACCAACATCGACAACTATGTTGCGGCTGAGGTTGACTGGGTTGACCTGAACGGCGACAACGTTGCTGATTACGTTTACGTCATCGGCGCTACCACGACCTCCAAGGTCACGAGCCTGTTCTACTTCGACGGTCAGCAGGGCGCTTACACCCTGTCCGACGGTACTTGGGTCGTCAAGGGCTATGTCGACGGCGTTGCCGGCGAAGTCAAGTTCGCTGACTATGCTGCTCTGCAGAACACCCTGCGCGATGGTTATACCAGCACTACCAAGCACGCTCCCGCAGCCAACAAGCTCTACGTTGTGAAGCTTGAGGACGGCGTTGTGAGGGATGGTCACATGGTTTCTGCCAACGGCCCAATGAACGCTTATGCTGCGGATTACCCGCTCTCCGCTGCCTATGAGTCCGGCAAGAGCTACTATGTCGACTTCGTCTCCGGTGAGAAGAACGCTACGACTGGTGCAAACGTTGACACCTTCAACGGTTCCCTCTACTATGATGCTAGCGCGGGTCAGTATTACAGCGTGATCACCGAGGGTGGAGTGACCAAGATGGTCGGCACGATGGGCAATCCTGGCGATCAGGAGTATTACTTCGTGTATGTCACCGGCGGTGCTGCTGAGAACCGTCTGTGCGTCCAGGCTTACGCCTACGACAAGGTCACGAGCCCGAGCAACCCCGACGCTGGTGCAAATGGTGTTGTCACCTACACCCTCAACATCGTGGACAACAAGACCGGCAAGATTCTCCAGTCCTACACCAAGACCGTCAGCAACGTTGCTGATGGCACCTACACCATCACTCTCGCTGAGATGGCGGCTCTCTGGAACGTCAGCACTGCGAAGCTCACCGCTTTCGGTCCCGATAGCTATACTTACACTCTCGCTTCCACCGCTTCTCCCGCTGTCACCACCGCGAGCCCGACCCTCAACGCTTACTACGCCAACTAATCATTGACGTAAGCGCAAAAAATCTCTGAATAGAGTTTCAGCCCCGAGGCGAAAGCCTCGGGGCTGTTTTTTGCCGTGATTCAGTTTCCCTGTTCTCCGTCGTTGCTGTAGCCCAGCACCAGATAGTAATAGGTCGTGTCGATTGCGTTCATCTGGTTGCCCGACGGGGGGTAATACTGGTCGTCCTGCGGGTAGTACCAGCTCACGCCGGTATCGCCCCACGTCATTTCGTTTTCGCGGTTGTTGTTGTAGTAGAACTTGTCGAACCCGCGCACCGCCCAGTAGTGGCTGCTGCTCGAGCTGCTCACCATCACCAGCAGCGGGTAGAACCCGCACTCGATGCTGATCGCGTTCGCCGCGCCGTACTTGCCGTTGCCGGTATACGAGCCGTATTTTATGCGGCAGATTTTACCGTTTGCGATCGTCTGCGCCAATGCCGTGATGCGCTCCGCCGCCGTGCCGTCGGCCTCGCTGCGCGCGTCACCCTCAGCCTTGAGCGCCGCGTCGATGCTCGCAAACGCCCCGTTAAAGTCGTCCATCTTGATCTGATCCGCCTTGACCCATTGCGGCAGGTCGAAATTTGTCGTCTTGTCCATGCGCTTTCCCCCCAAAATATAATGTTGGAAAAGGCAGCCCACACCCCCCTGCAAACGCGGGAACACTGATGCATGATTTGCCTTTTCATGATACGCCGTATCATGAAGAGGCGTTGCACACAACGCGGCAAAAAGTTGTACCGCCTCCGGTATTAGAATTCACGATACAACAAATTGCCGCGTTGTGTGCAGCGATCGCCGTTGTGCGCGGGAACTTTTTCGGCTATCATACGTCTATAGAAGTATCCGAAAGAAATGAGGAACGAACGATGAAGAAGCTCCTTTCCCTTCTGCTCCCGCTCGCGCTCCTGCTCTCCCTGACCGCCTGCGGCGAAAAAAGCGCAGACGAGGCCGCGTGCCAAACCCCGCCAACACTGACGGTGACAAGTGCAAACGCTTGCAGCGTCACCCTCAAAAGCAGCAGCTACGACTGGACCTACACCCAGGGCCTACAGAGCATGACCGTCATTGCCTGCGGCGCGCACCCGCTGGACGAAACCTCCCGTGACATCACGCCTGTACTGGAAATGCCCTTTGCAGTGTCGGCCGCCTATTTCTACACCGTAACGCTCGATTTCGGCGATAATTCGCCCGATTCCGTCAGTCTCCGCTGCTGGCCGTCCGACGCCTGGGGCAGCACCGGCATGTCGTCCGAGACCGTGACCGCCCAGCGGCAGGATAACGGCACATTCCGCGCAGAACTGCCGCAAAGCGGCGGCATTTTCGCCGTCGACGCGCTCTGGGACGGCAGCAGCGCGACCTACACCTTCTGCACGCAGGCGGAGGGGAGCGAAGAGCTCCACCCGGGCGCGGTGCTCAGCATCGGCGAGAGCGAAGACATCCGCAAGATCGATATCTCGTGGCGCAGCGGCAGCGTGAACATCTATACCGCCGAGCAGAGCGCGCAGATCAGCGTGAAGGAGGAATCCACCGCGCCGCTCGCCGAGAGCGAGAAGATGGTCTGCGCGATCGACGGCGATACGCTGCGCATCCGCTTCCTCGGCGACGCTTACCGCGGCAGCTACGACGGGGAAAAGTACCTCGACGTGGGACTTCCGGCGGAACTGGTCAGCGCCGGTCACTTTGAGGAGATAAAAGTCGAAACAACGGACGCCTACGCCTACGTGAGCGCCGATGCGCAGAAGATCGAGCTTTCGACGCTCAGAGGCGATGCGCGCGTGATGTGCGCGAACTGCCCGGAGGTGGAGATCGAGACCACGAGCGGCAATGCCGGTGTGGTGGACGGCACGTGGGCAAGGGTCGATATTTCGACGCTCTCCGGTGCGATCGAGCTGGCGGGCGATGCGGAGAGCGCCGAGATCGAAACCGCGAGCGGCAAGGTGGATATCGCCGGCGCGCTCGGCGCGCTGGACTTCGAAAGCGTCAGCGGTGACCTGATTTTGGCTACCGAGCGTGCGCTGCGCCTTGATGCCGAGACGGTGAGCGGCAGCATCTATCTGACCCTTCCCGCGCAGGACGGCTTCACCCTCGACTACGAAACGGAAAAGGGCTCCTTCGGCTCCGCGCTCACCGAGCGCGAAGGAACGCTCATCGCCTGCGGCGACCACGAAGCGTACTACACCGTGCCCGCGCTCGAGGGCGGTGAGATGAGCGAGCTGGAAATTTCGACGGTCAGCGGCACGCTGACGATCGATGCCTCCTCCGGCAGCAACTAAAGCGCAAAAAAGAGAGCGGCAGTGCCGCTCTCTTTTTTTCGTTATTTCTCGTCGATTGCAAGCCACGTCTGGTCGAAGCCGTAGGGGAGCAGCTCCTTGATGTGCAGGTGCTTTTCTTCGTTGTCCTTATTCAGGCACACGACCTCCATCTCGGGCCCGAACTCGTAGAGCACCTGACGGCACGCGCCGCAGGGGTAGCAGTAGTCGTCGCTGCGCCCAGCGATGACGATGCGCTTGAAGCGCCGGTGCCCCTCGCTCACGGCCTTAAACGCCGCGGTGCGCTCGGCGCAGTTCGTCAGGCCGTAGCTCGAATTTTCGATGTTGCAGCCGGTGAAGACCGCGCCGTCCTCACATTCGAGCGCCGCGCCCACGGGAAAGTGGGAATACGGCACATACGCCATGTCCAGCATGGCGACGGCCTTCGCCTTGAGTTCTTCTAACGTTGCCATAATAACGCCTCCTCACCAGTCTACGCCAAGATCAGGACGGACTTGCGTATCCATGATGTCCTCGGCATTATAGAATTGCAGATAGCGGCTGCGCGAGTGGCGCAGCGTCGTGCCGTCCGGATGCAGACGGTCGCAGATGACGGCGGAGATGTCCGGCTTGATGTAGCTGAACGAATTGACGCCGACGCTCGCGAAGATGCGGAAGCCCTGACTTTGCAAGTATTGGAAGCGCTCGCCGGTCTGGTGCCAGTCGTCACCGTCGGGACGGCCGCCGTGCGGGTAGAACAGAATCTGCGTGGGGCCGACGAGCGAGCCGACCTCGTCCGCCCAGCGCTCGGTGTCGTTGATGACGGTCTGGAGCGGCTTGGTGTCGAGGCGGATGTGGCCCCAGGTGTGACTGCCGAACGTCCAACCGGTCTCCTTGAGCCGCGCGATGACGGGCTTGACCGCCTCGATCTCGCTCGCGCGGTAGGCGTCGAACGCGGGGCGGTCGGGCGAATCTGCCGCGATGTCGCGGTCATCCTGCGTGCGGTAGCCTAAAATACCCTGATAGCCCGTCAGTGAGAAGATGGCCTTCGCGCCGTTCAGCGAAAAGTCGGGGTGCTCGTAGACAAACTGGTCGAGAATGGGCGTCGCGTCGAGTTCCTTGGTCAAAAAGGTCTCATTCGTGTACGGATCGGTGCACTCGGCCCAGATCTCACCGTCCTCGCCGACCACGAGCTTGCTCGTGAAGCCCTGCTCGAGCATATAGGGGTAGTAGTTCACGTCGTCAAAGCTGATGATGAGCGGCTTTTTGCCCTCGGGCAGCATCAGGGTGTTTCGCACCATGTGCGTGCCGGACTCGTCCGTCACCTCGCTCCAGACGTCTTCCATCGCGACTAAGATGTAGCCCTTGTCGTACACGGACTGCAAAATTTTGTTGTATTCGTCGACCGTCACCATCCAGTCGTCGAGGCCGTAGCGCTGGTCCTGACTGGCATTGCAGTCGTGGAAGGCCCACTGCGGATAGGCGATGATCGGGTGGAAAAAGAGGTGCTCCACCACCTGATCCGGCCCCCAGGCCTGCGTGAGCTGGTCCTCGGACCAGTAGCTGCGCACGGCGTCGTAGGGGTCAGTTGTATCGTCAGTATTGTTGTCGGTGTCGCTGCCATTCTCGTCCGTGACGGTCTGATCGTCGCCGTCGGACGGCGTCGTCTTATCGCCGCAGGCAGTCAGCAGCGACAGCACCATCAGCGCGCTGAGCAGCAGCGCAAAAAAGTGTTTCATGTCAAAATCTCCTCTCTCAAAACTGCGCGGTCATTATAGCAGACTTCACTTCTTTTGACTACGCTTTTCGAGCTTTTGTTCCCATTTGTAACTATTTACCACAAATAATGAAAGCGTCACAGCTTTTCGCATCCGCAGACGCGAAATGATTTCGAATCGTTTTTTGGCGCGACATGCGCGTGCCAAAAAACTCTTCTCGCTCCGCGCGTGTCGAAGCCGCCCTTTGGGCGGCAAGGCACGAAGCGGAGTGTAATTCTCAAAAAACAAGGGACACGGTTTCCGTGTCCCTTATTTTTTGAATAATTAAAAGTCTGCGTTGCCCACGGTGCGGGGATGCAGCTCTACGTCGCGGATGTTGCCGATGCCCGTTAAATACATCACCATGCGCTCGAAGCCGAGGCCGAAGCCCGCGTGACGGCAGGAGCCGTAGCGGCGCAGGTCGCAGTACCACCAGTAGTCCTCGGGATTCATGCCGAGCTCGCGGATGCGCTTTTCGAGCAGCTCGATGCGCTCCTCGCGCTGGCTGCCGCCGATGATCTCGCCGATGCCCGGAACGAGGCAGTCCGCTGCGGCGACGGTCTTGCCGTCGTCGTTGAGGCGCATATAGAACGCCTTGATCTCCTGCGGATAGTCCGTGACGAACACGGGGCGCTTGAAGATCTGCTCGGTGAGGTAACGCTCATGCTCAGTCTGCAGGTCGATGCCCCACTCGACGGGGTAGTCGAACTTCTGGCCGCTCTCCTTTAAGAGCTTGACGGCCTCGGTATACGTCACGCGGCCAAAGTCGGAACTCTCGACGTGCTGGAGACGCTCAAGAAGGCCTTTGTCGACAAAGCTGTTGAAAAACGCGAGATCATCCGGGCAGCGCTCCATCACGCGGCGGATGATATGCTTGACCATCGCCTCCATGACCTCAAGGTCGCCGTCGAGGTCGCAGAACGCCATCTCCGGCTCGATCATCCAGAACTCGGCGGCGTGGCGCGCGGTGTTGGAATTCTCGGCGCGGAACGTGGGGCCGAAGGTGTAAACGTCGCCGAACGCCATGGCGAAGTTCTCGGCGTTGAGCTGGCCGGAGACGGTCAGGCTCGTCTTCTTGCCGAAAAAGTCCTTGCTGTAATCGACCTTGCCGTCGGGCGTTCTCGGCGGGTTCTCAAGGTCGAGCGTCGTGACCTGAAACATCTCGCCCGCGCCCTCGCAGTCGCTGCCGGTGATGATGGGGGTGTTGACATAGACGAAGCCGCGGCTCTGGAAGAACTCGTGCACGGCGTAGGCCGCCGCGCTTCTCACGCGGAACGCCGCGGAGAAGAGGTTCGTGCGCGGGCGCAGATGCTGAATGGTGCGCAGATATTCGACGCTGTGGCGCTTTTTCTGCAGGGGATAGTCGGGGGAGGACACGCCCTCGACCTCGATCTCTGTTGCCTTGACTTCGAGCGGCTGCTTGGCCTCGGGCGTCAGCACGACGGTGCCGCGCACGATGAGCGCGGCGCCCACGTTCTGCGCGGCGATCTCCTTATAATTAGAAAGAGAATTCGCATCCATCACGACCTGCAAATTGCGGAAGCACGAGCCGTCGTTCAGCTCGATGAATCCGAAGGTCTTCATATCGCGGATGGTCTTCGCCCAGCCGCATACGGTGACGCTTGCGCCGCCGTACTGCTCTTTGTCGGCGAAGAGCGCGGCAATTCTCACTCGTTCCATAATAATTTTCCTTCCTTTTGTGGGTTTTCACGGGATAATAGAGGTATTATATGCCACTTCCCGTGCAAATTCAAGCCCCGCTTTGTATTGACTTTTGACAAGTTGTATGTTATGATGCAATCTTACCTCAAAAGGTAAACGTGAAACTTTCACCTATTACTTTACAGGAGGATTTTAACGATGAACAAGTATCTGGATATCGCCCCCGAGGTTGCCGAGGCCCTTGCCGCCGGTAAGCCCGTCGTGGCGCTCGAATCCACCATCATTTCCCACGGCATGCCCTATCCCCAGAACGTGGAAACCGCGCTCAAGGTCGAGCAGATCATTCGCGACGCGGGCGCCGTGCCCGCGACCATCGCCATCATCGGCGGCCGCTTGAAGGCGGGCCTTTCCAAGGAAGAGATCGACTACCTCGGCCGCACCGGCGCGGGCATCCCGAAGGCTTCCCGCCGCGACCTGCCCGTGCTCGTCGCGCAGGGTAAGGACGGTGCTTGCACCGTCACCACCACGATGATGATCGCCGACATGGCGGGCATCCGCGTGTTCGCCACCGGCGGCATCGGCGGTGTGCACCGCGGCGCGCAGGAGACGTTCGACATCTCTGCTGACCTCGAAGAGCTGGCCAACACCTCCGTCATGGTCGTGTGCGCGGGCGCGAAGTCCATCCTCGACCTCGGTCTGACGCTCGAATATCTCGAGACCCACGGCGTGACCGTCATCGGCTACGGCACGAGCGAGCTGCCTGCGTTCTACACGCGCAAGTCCGGCTTTGGCGTCGACTACGAGCTCGACACGCCCGAGCAGCTGGCCAAGGCGTTCCACGTCAAGCGCGAGCTGGGTCTGCGCGGCGGTCTTCTCGTCACGAACCCGATTCCCGAAGAGTACTCCATGGACAAGGAAGTCATCGACAAGGCCATTGCCGAGGCCGTCGAGGACGCGAAGAAGGACGGCATCCACGGCAAGGCCACGACGCCGTATCTGCTCGCCAAGATCAAGGATCTGACCGGCGGCGACAGCCTCGATTCCAACATCCAGCTCGTGTTCAACAACGCGCGCCTCGGCGCGGCGGCGGCCGTGGAGCTCAGCAAGCTCGAAAAGTGAGATACTTTGTCATCTATCTCGCCGCGATCAATCTAATTACTTTCTGCGTCTACGGCGCAGACAAGCGCCGCGCCAAAATTCAGGGCGCGCGGCGCGTGCCCGAAAAGACTCTATTTGCACTCGCGCTGCTGCTCGGCAGCGCGGGTGCTCTTTTCGCAATGAGGGTCTTTCACCACAAAACGCGGCACTGGTACTTCAAGTTCGGCATCCCCGCGATCTTACTCGCGCAGATCGCGGTGGGGGTGTTCGTGTATGTGCGGTTTTTCGCGGCGTAAAAAATTTTTGGGAAATTTTCGGGTTTTGTGAAACAAAACAGACGTTTTTTGCGTCTAATCAATGAAGCAAAGGGAAACTGGGCGAAGAGGGAAGATAAAGAATTTATGAATTTTCCATTTTCCTGTTCCCTTATTTCCCGCGGCATGGTAAAATGCCATGTATGAGAAAGGCTCTGTGCGCGCGGAGCCGACAACAACAAACACGAAAGGATGAAGATCACATGAAAAAATTTCTCTCCTTGCTATTGGCTCTGACATTGGTCCTGAGCCTCGTCGTCGTGCCTGCAAGGGCGGCGGACGGGACTCCGCCAGCAACTCCTGAAATTACTGGGTTAACTGTTAACACTCCCAGTAATGTTAATCGCGGAGATAATGTAACTTTCACAATTAGTGGAACTCCTGCTATTACGACGGGTGGCACGGTTCAATCCACCGAGTACAGCTGGAATGTCGGCTCGTATTTTCGCATTAACGCCGGAGCTGGTACTGCCGCTTCTGTATCCGCAAATGCTATTGATGATACCACAGCAACAACGGTCTTTTGCACAGTAACCTGCACCTATACCGTTACTGAAAATGGGCAGGAGGTAACTAAGACCGCGACTAAACCTATTTCCACCGAAGAGTTTGCTATCGCTGACAAGCTCCTGCCGGGCGACATCACCACCGTCACCTTCAACGGCAGAACCTATTCTGTGACGGATGGCGCGGTCAACATCTCCCTTCTTGATAAAGAAACCATCGCCTCCGCCGACAACAAGTGGTCTGCCGCCGCAACTGGCTATGTGATCGATAATACGACGAACAAGCCCACCTATAACCCTTCCACAGGTAAACTGACGGTAAAGACGACGGCAGCGACTCCGCTCTCAACCGATATCACGGTTACGTCTACGACAGCCAGTGTCAGTGCTGCGGCAAGCCTGAACGAAGTGATTGCCGGCGGTAAGACCACTCTGACCGCTACTCCGAGCGGCCTGAGCAATGCAGCTACTTATGATTGGTACAAAAAGGTTACAGGCGGTACTGACGAGAAAATAGGCAGCGGCAAGTCCTTTACCTGGACTGTCCCGGCTACGGCGGCGGGGAGCTATTCCGTCTATTGCAAGGCCAAAGAGGGAACTACTGATGCCGCAACGAGCGCAGATGTTACTATTTCCGTTGTTGCAGATACCTATCAATTTACCGTTACCCCCGCTAGCGTTACACTGACTCAGATCGGTCAGACCGCGACTTTGGCGGCGAACTTTGTGAATACCTCCGCTTCTCCCGCTGCCCCGGTCACTCCGACCTACTCCTTTGTTTCCGCCAACCTCAACATCGCAACTGTGACGAACCAGACGACCGCCGCGCCGACGGTAACGCTCAGAGCAAGCGGCTCTACCACTGTCACCGCAAAGGCGACCTATAAGGGCAAGGACTATGTGCAGAACATCCCCGTTACCGGCGCCCTGATCGAGGCGACCCTCAGTGCTGTTCAGAACGGCACTTCTGTGAACTACAGCTACAGTGATCTTGTTAACGCCGCGCAGGCCGCCATCAACAAGACCTACAGCACCGCCTACACCTACGAGACCGTCTATTCCCTCAGCGGCGTCACGCAGGTTCCCTCCACCACCGCCTACGGTGTCGGCACGAGCACTGCTTCGTACAACTATCCCGCCGGCGGCTCCGGCTATCTCTACTTCAAGGCAAATCTCTCCGGCATCGGCACTGCAAAGTTCACCGCCACCGTGACCACCCGCGTTGCCAATACCGCCGTTCCCAAGACCTACAGCGTTACGTTTAATGTTCCCGTAACGCCCAGCACGACCACCTATGCCGACCAGTATCCCGAGCCGGTCGCGGCTTACGGCAACACCTATCGCTATTACGTTCAGGTTCCCTCCGGCGCAAGGTATTACTATGTTGCCGGTGTGAACACCGAGCCTGTCGACTGGAACAACGGCAGCAGCCAGAAATACTATCCCACCACTGCTACCGCCAATCTCTATTCCCTGACCGACACCAACTTCATCAATGGCAAGTGCACGCTGTATGTCGTGACGCAGGGCACCGACAATAGGCTCTACTGCGGCACCATCAGCGTCTACAAGAAGAACTACAACATCAACTACAACGGCGTGGCCGGTGAGACCGTCCAGTTCGCACAGAGCGACTTCAACGACTTCATGAACAAGGTCGCTGAGGCCCGCGGCGACGCCAGCAAGGCCAAGTCCTATCCCTATGTCACCTTCGATTACGTGACCTTCTCCCTGCCTACCACCGCGCAGGGCACGCTGTACTATGGCGGCACCGCCATGTCCACCAGCAATTCCTCCGGCGCGTTCAACACCCGCAATACCAAGGTCACCAACCTCGATAGCGTGACGTTCGTCCCCAACGCCAAGTCCACCGCGAAGACCATCACGCTGAACTTCACCCTGTATGCGACCCGCTATTCCAGTTCCTCCACGAGCCGCGGCACGACCGTGAGCTACTCCGGCAGCGTCGTCGTCAACCTCGTGCGCGAGGACATCAAGTACACCGTCTCTCAGGGCGACAGCGTCCGCTTCGACGAGAGCGACTTCCTCAGCTACCTGCGCTCCACCAAGGGCTACAGCAGCAACTACACCATCGACTACGTGACCTTTGACCAGAGCGCCGTCTCCGCCGTCAACGAGGGCTCGCTCTACACCTACTACAACGGCTACAACTACGGCGGCTCCATCAAGACGACTGACAAGTTCTACTACAGCGCCACCGCCAGCCAGAACGCGATCAGCGACGTCGCGTTCCTCGCCAGCCGCTACGCCAAGACCGGCGAGACCGTCTACATCCCGTTCACCATCTACGCCCGCTACGGCACGACCGGCACCGGCACCCGCCAGCTCACCGGCACCGTGGCCATCAAGATCGGCCAGACGATGAACTTCATCGACGTCAAGACCACCGACTACTTCTATGATTCCGTCAAGTGGGCCGTGAACAAGGGTGTGACCACCGGTACGTCCAGCACGACCTTCTCCCCGTACAACCCCTGCAAGCGTGCCGAGATCGTGACGTTCCTGTGGCGCGCCGCCGGCAGCCCGGAGCCGACCATCACCCGCAACCCGTTCAAGGATGTCAACGCCGTCACGCACTCCAGCTACTATAAGGCCATCCTGTGGGCCAGCCAGAAGGGCATCGCCGCCGGCACCAGCGCCACGGCGTTCTCCCCCGATCAGGTCTGCACCCGTGCCCAGATCGTGACCTTCCTGTACCGCTACGCGGGCAAGCCCAGCGGCTATTACTCCAACCCGTTCAAGGATGTGGGCGCCACGAGCGAGGCGAGCTACTACAACGCCATCCTGTGGGCCTCCGGTAAGGGCATCACCACCGGCAGCAGCCCCACGACGTTCTCCCCGTATGCTTCCTGCAACCGCGCCGAGGCCGTGACGTTCCTGTATCGTTACACCAACGGACTATAATGCTTAAAACGAAAGCCCCGCTCAGCGGGGCTTTCGTTTTAGCTTTTTGCGCTCCGCGGCAGCGCACGCGCCGTAGGCGCGCACGTTTGCGGAGCGAGAAGTGTAAATCCTGACGCACACGCCCCAGGGCGGCTTCTCTTGCCGCTTTGCGGCAATTCACCTTCGGTCGCGGCGGAAAATGATTTGAATTTATTTCGCCGCGGAGCGGCGAAACTCTGCGAAGCGTTTTGGGGGGCGGGCCCCCTTGCCCCCCTGGGGAGCGGACGACGGGGGGTGCAGCCCCCTTGCCCCCTGCAAACCGCCCGACTCCGTCGGGCGGTTTGCGTTTACTCTTTTCCATTCTGTAAACTTTTGTTCAAACGCCTTTACGGGGGTCAAAAAAGCGTGTAGAATGGCAGCATCAAGATTTTAGGAGTGTTTTTTGTGAACAAATTCCGCGATGCCCTTTACCGCTTTATGTATGGCCGCAACGGCGTGGATGCGCTGAACTGGGCGCTCGTGATCCTTGAGCTGGTCGTGAGCCTCCTGAGCTCGATCATCCGTGTGCAGGGCGTGTCGCAGGCGCTGTACTTTGTGTCGATGGTGCTGATGTTCATCGTGCTCATCCGCATTTTTTCGCGCAATCTCGCGCGCCGTCAGGCCGAGAACGCGAAGTTTCTGACCTGGTGGACGCCGAAGGCGAACGCCATTCGCGGCGCGAAGGCACGCCGCGCCGACAAGGCGCACAAATACGTCCGCTGCTCCTGCGGCGCGTACTGCCGCGTGCCGAAAAACATCGGCAAGGTCGAGCTCACGTGCCCGAAGTGCGGCAAGAAAAGAGTCGTGAAAACGTGAAAGAAAATCCGTCCCGCGGGACGGATTTTTTTGTAAGAAAACCGGTTTTCCGCCGTCCTATAGACAGAAAGGGGGGGTGAGGGCGCTGACGAATTTTGAAGAGGTGTACGCCGTGTACTTCGACGACGTGTACCGGTATCTGCTTTCGCTGTCCGGGAGCGAGAGCGTCGCCGAGGAGTTGACGAGCGAGACGTTTTTCCGCGCGATGGACGCCCTCGACCGCTTTCGGGGCGAGTGCAGCGTGCGCGTGTGGCTCTGCCAGATCGCGAAGAATCTCTATTATTCGCAGCTGCGGCGCGAGAAGCGGCTCGCCCCGCTCGAAGACTGCCAGATCGCCGAAGAGAGCCACGAGGAGGAGTTAGAAGATCACAGCGAGGCCGCGCGCATCCAGGAATTGCTGCACGCGCTCAGAGAGCCGTACAAGGAGGTCTTCATGTGGCGCGTGTACGGTGAGAAGAGCTTCCGCGACATCGGCGCGCTCTTCGGCAAGACGGAAAACTGGGCATGCGTGACGTATCACCGCGCCAAGCGCATGATCCGCGAGGGATTGGAGGACGACTGAAATGGACAAAACTTGCAGCATCGTGCAGGACCTTCTGCCGCTCTATGAGGAAGATATGCTGCGCGAGGAGACGAAGGAATTTGTGGACGGGCATTTAGCGCAGTGCGCGGCCTGCCGCGCCGAGCTCGACGTGCTGAAGGCGGACGTGAAGCCCGCGCCCGTCAGCGCGCAGCCGCTGCGCGACTTGAAGCGGCAGCTTCGACGCAAGAAGCTGACCGCCGTGCTGCTGGCCGTCACGCTCGCGCTGACGCTGGCGACGGCGGGGTTCGCGTACCTCACCGCGCCGCAGTATTTGCCGTACAGCGAGACAGAGTGGGCGATCTCGCGCTCGCCCAGCGCGCTCGCGGACGACGGCTCGGCAGCGGATGGGCTTTCTGATCTCAGCGGCGCGGAGAGCATCTCCGTCAGCCTGCTTGTGCCGGTCTCCGGCGCAGAGGTCACGAACACGCAGGACCCCAACAGCGGCAAAACCATCTACTTCATCACCGCATGGCGCACGCCGCTCGACACATGGCGCGGCGCATTCGACAAAACCGGGGGCGCCCCGAACACACACAGCGCAAATGATCGCACACAGCGCGAGGCGGACGCACTGCAAGGCGTGCTCGCCAAGGCGGAGTCCGCGCGCACGCTCTTCACGCTCGACGCCGCGAACTGCACGGCAGTCTGCTATTCTCAGAACAACGGGCAGGACGATGTACTGCTCTGCGGCAGCATGAACGGCGGCATCGTTTCGCTGCCGAGGCTGGCGTTGGGCTATTACGTTTTGCTATCGTTAGCACTCCTTATTACGCTGGGTATTGCATTTTTCGTCTGCCGCAGGAAGAAAACGGGCAAAGCGCTCGGCTATCTCGCGCTGATTCCCGCGAGCTATCTTGCCGGTCATCTACTCGTCAAGGGTTTCACGACGACGAGTTACCAGATGCAGCGCGACTTCTCGCTCATTATCCTCGCCGCCGCGCTGATCTACGCCGCGGTCATGCTGGCGATCAACCTCTGGCGGCAGAAGCGGGAGAAAGTGTAAAAGAGGAAGAGACGCATTCGCGTCTCTTCCTCTTTTACAATCAAATTCGAATGCTCAAGGCCCTTTGAGCAAAGCCGTGATAGTCCGCAAATGCGCTTTTCAGGCCGTCGATTCCCTGCGTTTCCCATCGGTCTGCCAGATACAGCATACCGCACATACAGGCAAACTTTTCATAGTACGATCCGCAGACCGCCTCTTCAAGAAACTGCTTTTGCCTGTCTGGGTCCGTCTCCGTAAGCGCGAGGCGCAGTTTGGCACGGCTTGCTGCTGCGACCTCGGTAAGCTCCGGTGTATGCCAGTCCACACAGTCGATTTCTGTCGCCTGATAGGAGAGAAGATGGGCGAATCCCTCATGAAATGTGTAAGCATCCAATCTTGTCAAATAGTCTGTACTTTCCAATGCGGCATCTGCCGCCGGATAGCGGTGTCCAATCAAGAGATGCGTAATCTCATGCGTCAGCAGATTCCGAATGATGCTGTCGAGATGGTCGAGCTCCGCGTAATTGCACCAACGGATGAGGTCAAAGATGAGATGTGCCTGCCCGTCGGGCGAGTGTGCCGCAACGGCGTCGTAAGGCTCGGGATAACCGACGATCAAATCAAGTGTCGGCTGTACCGCCTCCCAATCGGGGAAAAGCGCGTCCCAAATCGGGCGGTTGACAGGGACAAAGTGCGCAACCGCTTTACAGATACGGCGTTCGAGCTTGCGCACAGTCTCTCGGAGAGCAAGATCCTCAGGCGGCGGAGTAAATGCATTCCTGCCAAGATCTGACGAAACCGAGGTGTGTTCAAAGAGCCATGAAGCACGAAAAGCGTCGACGCAGCTGCTCTCGATATATGCCTGTGCGATCGAACTGTCAATCAGCATTTTCAGTCCCTCTCTTTACGAAAAACCTCTTTTGCCGTAACAGACAAAAGAGGGTTTTTCCTTGTCATAACGCAACACTATAGATTTTTTTCGAAATTTACTTTCAAAAAATCGTCGTATGACAGCAAGAAAACCTTGACGCGCAGAGCTCACTTGTCTTTTGATTCTTCAGTTGTGTCAGAGACTGCGCCTTCCAGCAGATCTGTCACAACTTGATTAAGCTGTGCGGCGTTCTTAGCAGTAATGACCGGCGTGTCCGACTGAGACTCAATGTCTTTTCTGGTTCGCCCGGCAACCTGACCACCTGCTTTGGCAACTGCCAGATTCTCTTGGAAAGTCGTTGGTTTGCGATCTCTTGAAAACTGAGTGGTAGTGGCCTCCGCCAGCATATTCAGTACCAGTTCCAGCGTAGTCATGTTATCACGAAGGTTTTCCTTTTTCAAGCCCTTCAGATTTTTGTACTGCCGGGTGGACATGCCAGACCAGGCTCGGGAAATCTCGTCCGTGAGGATGGCGTACTCTACGCCTTTCTGCACACCGCGGGCATCCCATTCATCCGTCAGTTCTTTACGGACCTGGATGGCCTGCAGCCGCTGATTGATCCACTCACGGCTGTAACCCTTCTTGAGATAGGTTTCCAGAGCGCGGTCAATGGTCAGCTCCGGGTCGATGGTCTCCTCGATACGCTCTCGACCGACCTGTGCCAGCCACAGCTTGAACGGTTCTGCCTTCGGGGAAGGAATAGACTGGATGATTCGGAGAAGCTGCTCGGTATCGGCTACATCAGTCAATCGTTTTTTGCCATCCGAAGCGGTCATTTTCAACTGGTTACAAGCTGTAACCGTTTCATTTCCCTCATCCTTCAGGCGTTTCTTCGTTACCTTCCAGTAGTTACGAGCTGCCTGATAATCTGGCTGATCAGTCAGCACAGCTACCACATCAACGACGGAAAAGTACCATTCTTCCTTTTCCTCATCCCATGCGGTTCGAATACGCTTGTCTTCGAACAGTTGGATATTATCGTTTTGTGCCATTTGAATCACCTCGTTCTGTCATGAATTCTTTCAAAAGTCCTTGGCAGCCATCCAGCACATCCTGCCAGGTCGCCTCGAAATCCTCGGTGTACCATGGGTCTGCCACATTGCCGGGATGGGCGGTGTGATCCATCAGGAGGGACATCTTGCCGACATAGTCGCCGCCGCAGATACGGTACATATCCCGGAGGTTGGCCTGGTCCATGCCGATCAGGAGATCGTATTCGTCGTAATCCCGATTTGTCAACTGCCGTGCGGCATGGCCTTCGCAGGAGATCCCATGCTCGGCCAGCTTGCGCCGTGCCGGAGGATAGACCGGGTTGCCGATCTCCTCCCGACTGGTAGCCGCTGATTCGATATGAAATTGCGATGCCAGTCCCGCCTTCTGTACCAAGTCCTTCATCACGAACTCGGCCATGGGGCTGCGGCAGATATTGCCATGACAGATAAACAGGATCCTCTTCATACTGCGTTCTCTCCGAAATCTCATCGTTGCCCTCATTATACCACACATCGACCTTTTCGTCGAGAACACTTTCCAGATACGCAGAATCCTCGATCATTCGCAGAAGCTCCGCCTTGGATAGATTCCGTGCTGTAGCCTGCCGGATGTACCAGCGGCGCTCCTCTGCGGGCAGCTCGGCTTCCATGATCACAATGTTCTGTGTCCAATTCAAGTGAAGCGCTTCGCCAAGCAGTTCCGGCGTGCCGCTGTACAACTGCCAGAAATCCCGCATCCGGCGCACATTGCGCGGAGAGAAGCCGGTCATATCCGGGTATTGTTCTTTTATGAACTCCGCAGCAGCTACCGCTGCACCCTTTTCCGAGTGGGCACAGACGGCCTTGCCGATTTCGCAGTACAGCTCCATCTGCGGCAGATCTGCTTTCATGACAGATTCCAGTGTGGCAAACATTGTGCTGTAGTCCACAGCCTTTCGGATATTCATAGTTTCTCCTTTCCGGCGCACAGCGCCTGATTCAACGCTCAAAGCAGAGAAAAGCACGGTAACGCCGCCGTGTTTTTCTCTGCCTTGACCTGTTTCAGATAACTTGTACGATCTGCTCCCAGAGCAGTATGTGCTTTTCATCAATGGCCCGGTTGTCGTGGTAATGGCCAAACAGCCAATAGTGATAATGCGCTCTCTCCTTGACCTCCTGCAGGAAATCTGTGAGCGGGTCTGCCTCATTGTGGCGGTTTTCCACGAGAGCAATGCTGGTGGGAGCGCAGTGCGTGATAACATAGTCCACCGCCCAATCAACCTTGGCCAGATTTTTCCGTGCTTCAGCGTACTCCTCCTCAGAAGGCATCTCCTGCGCCCACCACGAAATGTGATTGATGCGATACCTCGCTCGGGGCTTTCTCTGCAGCATCAGGAGCTTTCGCTCAAAATCCGGAGCACCCGGTTCCAGAATGCCGTCCTCCGTATCATGGCTTTTTGCTCCGCCCATGGTGAAGAAGTGATAGCCTTCCAGCTCGAAGACCTGTCCACGCATCAGGTGCAGGACATGAGAGCGAATGCGGTGTACCTTGCCGCCGTGCCAGTCTTTCACCGGATATTGTTCCAGTGCGTCGTAGTTCTCATGATTCCCGCAGACGAAGGCCAGCGTGAACGGAAGACTTTCCAGCCAGGCCAATGCAGCCTCGTCACGGCCGTCTCCAAACCACACACCACCAAAGTCTCCGGCACAGATCACGATGTCCCGCTTTGTCATTTGTGCCTGCTCCGGGAAATATTCCGGCTTGAAGCGTTCAAAGTTTCCGTGGCAATCACCGGTTACAAAAATCATCTTTCCACCTTCTTTCAGTACATAATTTTCTGGCAAATCTCAATGCCACCCTTCAGGGTGACTGCGACCTCATCCTTGGATAGAATTTTTACTGTCTCCACCAGTTGGCGAACGGCGCTCTCGTCCCACTCTGTAATGTAGGGCGATGCGTTTTCCAATGTCTGTGCGGCATCCATGATGCGCTGATTGGCTTTTGCCTGTTCCTTGTTATCTGCGAGGATCCCGGAACGCCTTTCTTTCAGGAGGGTTTGCTCTTCCAGTATCTCCTTGAACTGGCCGCCATAGGCGGCAGGATCATCCGCGGCTTTTTCCAGCAGTGTTTGGAATTGCTGCTCCAGTTCTCTCAGCCTGCGTTCAATGTCTCCGAGGCTCATCATGCCGCCAGGGAATGGGATGATCTCCGTTTCCATGGCATCTGTGATCTGCCGGATCAGGCTATTCTTGTCGGCCATAGCTGTGTTCAGGGCTGCGAGGATCGCTTGCTGGAGTGGTGCTTCATCCAGTGTGGGCGAATTGTGGCAGTATTTCTTACCGTAGTCCAATCGGCTCACACAGCGCCACACGACTCGCTTTTCACCGTTTCGTGTCCATGTGCAGCGGCGATACAGGGTCCCGCACTCACCACAGACCAGCCGCTCCGAGAGCGCATACTTGCTGGCGTAGGAGGCCATCCCTGTGACTGCGTTTTTAGAAGGACTCTTTGCTGCATTCCGCCGTGCCATCTCCGCCTGTACGGCATCATACTTTTCACGGCTGACAATGCCCTCGTGGTGATTTTCAATGAGGTACATGGGAAGCTGGCCTGTATTCTTGATGGCCTTGCGGTTGATAAAGTCCTGCCGGAAGGTCTTCTGCATCAACACATCACCGCAGTATTTTTCATTCTGCAGGATGCTACGGATGCGGGAAATGGTCCACTCCGGAGAATCCTCGAAGCACTTGACGCCTTGCTGTTCCAGTTCCTCTTTGATCATCCGCAGGCTGGCTCCGGTGAGATAGCGCTCATAGAGCCATCGGACGATTTCGGCCTGTTCCGGAATGATCTCCGGCTGACCATCCTCACCCTTGCGGTAGCCGTACAGCTTTTTATATTGAATGCTGACTTTTCCGGCTTCCATGGCACGGCGTTTCCCCCATGTGACATTGGCGGAGATGGATTCGCTTTCAGATTGGGCGAAGGCACCGGAGAGGGTGATCCGCAGCTCACTGTCCTCCTCCAGAGAATTGATGTTTTCCTTCTCGAAGATAACTGCGATGCCGAGCTGCTTGAGCGCCCGGATATAGTAAAGGCAGTCCACCGTGTTGCGGGAGAAGCGGGAAACCGACTTGGTCAGGATCACATCGATTTTCTTCTGGCGGCAGTGCCGAATCATCCGCATGAAGTCCTCGCGCTTCTTGGCCGAGGTTCCGGTGATGCCCTTGTCCGCAAAGATGCCAGCCATCGTCCAAGCGGTGTTGGACATGATTTTATCGGTATAGTACTCTTTCTGCACCTCATAGCTGTTTGCCTGATCCTCCTCTTTGGTGGAGACTCGGCAGTAAGCTGCCACCCGGAGCTGTCTGCGGGCTTCTGCCTGACGGGTGGCTTCCGGCTTGGCAGGGATCTTAATTACTCTTGGGGCATCCTCTTTCATTGCAGGTCGCTCCTTTCTATGACTTGCCCATTTTTTAATCGCAGTTTGACATTTTGGCGGGTCACCTGCACCTCGGACACGGTGCTTTTCAGAAGATCAGCGTTCAGTTCCGCCACACATTCGAAGGCGGAGAAGAGGCGCCGGAGGCGATTTGTTTCATATTCTTCATCCCCCAGCGCAGCATATTGCTCTGCCGCAAGCCGGAGGATCAGCGCCTTGGCGTTATCCTCGTCGATTGGCTGCTGCTCCAGAGCATTATCCAGCGTCTCCTGTGTCTTAGAATGTGTGGCTGGCGTAGGACTGCGCTGATGCTGTATGCGGTCTGGGCATTTTGCAAGGCCGTTGAGCAGGTCGGTGACACTTTGCTCCACTCGCTCAGATGGCGGTGTACCACAGAGCCTGCGCAGCACCTTTTGCGCTTCCGTCTTTTTCGGAAGCTGGGGCTTGTTTGAGCGTTTTTCGTTTGCCGCAATGAGCTGCTCCTCATCTATGAGTTTGGGATATCCTTTCTCCCCGGTATAGCGTGTGTCCGCCAGAATACGGGCGACCATATTTTTGTTCCAGAGGCGTCCCTCGTCATATGGAATATCCTGCTGGCGAAGCGCCTCGGTCAACTCATTCAATGATCCTCCTGCGATGTATCGGCGGAAAATCTCCTGCACAAGTTTCGCCTCCGATTCCTGTATGACGATCTCACCCAGAGCCATCTTGTAACCGAAGGGCTGCTTCCGGTTTCCCATCACCGCACCGTCCTCTCTATGGACTCCCGCAGCTCCAGCCAATTTTTCAGGCAGAAACGGACGGAGTCGTTGCCCTCTATGATAATTTTCTCAACGAGTTCACCAAACAGTTCCGTGTCAAAGCTGTCGAGGAATTCCGGCCCACCTTCCAGAAGGTCTATTAAGTCTCGCGTTTGCAGGGCGGTCATGTCGCTCTCGGCATCCATCAGCTTTTCTTTTTCCAGCTTGGCCTGCCGGAGCTGCTTAGTCAGCTCATTGGTTTTGGCTATAAAAATGTCAGGATCAACAAGGCCCTGCTGCTTGAGGAAGGCCAATGTCTGATTCTGACTGGATAGATCTGATATTCTTTTATTCAGGGCAACGATGTCAGGACTCCAAAGCATCCTGCGATTGCGGATCATCTGGAGGTTTGTGAGCATCTGTTCCAGAATGGGGATGCTCTGATGCTTCAGCTTATAGTATAGGCGGCAGAAGGATTCGTAGATCTGAGTCTCACGGATCGGCGTGATCAAGCAATTACCCTTTGTGTCATGGCTTGTACAGCATAGATACCATTTGCTGTTAACATTTTTAAACCGCATCCGTGCGCCGCAGATACACCGGATTTGTGAGATGATCTCGCTGTGTACGGGTGCTTTTCCTAAACTGCGTTTTTGCCGTAGGACTTGAGCTCGTTCAAATAGCTCTGGAGAAATGATCGCATCGTTGCTCCCTGGTACAAAATACATTTCACGCTCACCATGATTGGTTTTCTGCTGCCTCGAGAGCATATCCGGCGTATACCTCTTTTGCAGAAGCGCATTCCCGGCGTAACGTTCGTTTTGCAGAATGTAATCTACAGCTTTATAATTCCATACTCGCTCAGTCAGGCAGCTGGCATTTAGGTCGTCTGCGATCTCTTGAGGATTTTTACCGGATAAATACTCATGGAAAATTCTTTGGACAATGTCTGTTTCCGGTTCATATACTTTGAGCTTTCTGCCATCAAGCCGAAACCCCCACGGGGCTTTACAGGTATTGAATTCGCCGCTTTCCATCCTGCGTTGATAGCTCCATCGCATATTACCTGAGATGGACTCGCTCTCTTTTTGGGCGAAGGCAGCGTAGATGGCGGTGATGAGTTCACTGCTTACATTGACAGTATCGATACCTTCACGCTCGAAGCGGACATTGACACCCAGCTCTTTCAGTTCACGGATGTTCTGGAGGCAGTCCTTGGTGTTGCGGGCAAAGCGTGAGATAGACTTGACAAGGATCTGGTCGATCAGGCCGCGGCGGCAGTCCGCCATCATCCGCTGGAAGTCATCCCGCTTAGCCACCGAAGTTCCAGATATCCCCTCATCCGCATAGATGTCGACCATGCGCCATTCGGCCTTGCCTGAGATCAGCTCCGTGTAGTAGCGGTTTTGAGCGGCAAAGGAATTGAGTTGATCCTCGGAGTCTGAGCTGACACGAGTATAGGCGGCGACCCGCAGCCGCACATTTTGAGGCCGCTCCGCAGGCTCGATTTTTATAACACGAGGCCGCTTTTCTGCCAGGGCTGTTGTTCCGTCTACCAGTCGCTTTTCATCCATGTCCGCTCACCTCCTTTTTTGCAACACAAACACTACCACAAGAGCGTCCGAATAGCTACTGAAAGATGAAGAAAATCAGAGAAAAAACATGACTTCAACACCGTTATCCGCAGCGATCCGTGCGGCAATTTTTCTCAGTTCTTTTTCGGTGAAAATGCCGCATTCCCGGAGTTTTCTGAGCAGGATCACGATTCCATAGAAGTTGATATTAGGGTTCATAATTGCGCTCCTCCCTGTATCTGACCATCTCTGCGGCACAAGCATGGGAACCGTCCAAAGAAGGAATCAAGGGAAGGCGATAGTTGGACCGACGAACAAAGGAGAAAGGAATCGAATGCAAAAATATAGGAGGGGGTGGACGGTTCTCATGCTTCTGCCGCAAGAGTGTGGTCACTCCGGTGATGGAAGCAAATGATTCCATCACCGGAGTGGCCAGAACTTTACGGTTTTGTTTGCCTGTATTCGACACTACTTCCCCAGGCGGGGCGGCAACTTGAACTGTGCTGGCGCACATCACGGGAGTTTCACCCCTCCGAGGATCTCTCGAAGCTGCGTACAGGAGTATCATTGTGGGCTGACGTGATCATGGCGGGGACAGCTTGCCAAGGCTGCCTTGGCCTGAGTGGGTATCGCTCTGCACCTTACTTGGCCGTCCTTTGATGCGGAGTTTCTCCGCACAGGTGGTCTTCGCGCACTCGGCCTGACGCTGGCTCCGTCGGCTAATGTATTCAAGTTGCCGGATATGACCGCTTGGGCGGTGTTTTTCAAGGAACAAAGCCGCTGATTTATCAGCAGCGGAATGAGGTTCAAAGCCCTCTCACTCTATTAGCCGTTGAAAACACCGTTTGCACCAAACTTTTTTGTCATCTCAGCATCTTTTTCATTTTCTGCAAAATACGGATCTTTCGATTATGGATCGTCATTCGATGGATACCCATCAGTTCTTCAAGCTCACGCTCTGAACACTCGTCGAAAAACAGCGCATGGATCAGAGTCCGTTCTTCTTCGCTCAACTGATCCAGTGCGGCCCGCAAACGGCATAAATCGTCTTTCTTGATCACGGCATCCTCGACGCCTTCAGCATCGTCCGCAAACTGGCACTTTGCAGAATATACGAGTCGCTCCAGCGAATCCTCTTTACTGGGAACATAACTCTCCGCACCATTCTCGGCATTTTTCCTGCGCTGTTCGCTTTTCAGATCCACCTCCATGTATTTCATCTTGCGGTCGCTTTTCTTTAAGACTTCCAACACATCCGGGCGCTCTTTTAAGCAGGGATATATCTTCAAATAATCAACCCGATATGGGTCATTGTGATACGACATTTTCTGTCCTCCGTTTTTCGAGATTTGGTGGTGAAGCAAATCTCGAAAACGGAGGGCCACGGCAGCGTGGCAAAGGAGCCCCAAAATGCAAAAAAGCTCCCGGAGCGCAATGGCTCCGGGAGCAGGACGCAATATTAGAATGATGGGCTGTCTGCGGCGCGGGAGGGCCGTACAAATCCGTACACAAGGGGCGCAAACCGGCCTTGTGGTGACCAACGGCGTAATATCGTCTCCTGTACAGCAAAAAAATCACCCGCCCGCATCATCTATCGGACGCATCCGATAACCAATGACAACGGGCAGGCAACCTCAACCGTGACCTGCTGGACAACCTCCTGTATGACTTTTCTATGACCTCAGCTGCAACCTGCTGCGCAGCCTCCTGTACGACCTCCTCCGCAACCTCTGGAGCAACCTACTGTGTAACCTCTGCTACAACCTCCGGAGCGACCTCAAGCAGCTCTCATTTTATGTGCAAATACTTCTTGATGACCTCGGCATGCTCTAACGCCAGATAGGGCTTTGCCGCCGTATAGTATGTCTGTGCCATAGAGAGATTTCCTTGGAATCCCATGGCGAGGATCGCATACATGTTCAGTTCGCTGTCCTTCGGATCGAAGCGCAGAGCATCAATGGCCGCCTTTTGCGCCAGAATATAATCCTTGCACTCCATCTTCAGGCGGACATATCCCTTGGTAATCTGCAGGTACAGGGACTGATAGTACATGGACAACTGCATCAGCCACAGTTCATGTTCACATCTTGGGAGTAACTGTCCTTTATACATATCGACTGCGCTGTGGTAGAGGGAATGCCGCATATCCGGGTTTTCTTCTGTTTTCAACTGAATGCAGGCATCCTCAAAGCGGTCGAAATCCGTATGGATATTGAAGTTGGGATTGATCTGGAATGTACCATTCTTCCCGATGACCAGCTTGTCGAGCCCGATGACGGAAAGAGTACGCCGCAGGCGGTAAACGATATTATTGACGACCTTATATGGCGAATCGAGTTCGTCGTATGGACAGATGATCTCTGCAAGTGTGTCAACAGTGAAATTCTTTTTGTGGTTCAGAATGAGATATGCCAGAAGCAGGTAGCACTGGTCCGCTTTAATATCTTCTCCGGTCAATGTCCCTTTGGAGCTGATGATCTCCATGCCGCCAAAGAAATTGACATGGATGTCCTCCGGATTGTATTTGGAGGCCTTTGTTGCTGCCAACAGGGACTGCTGCTGTTTGATTTCGTTGAGCTCCACAACCACTGCATAGGAAGCGATGAATAGGAAAACCGGGTCATCCGTGTAGCGGGTCGGATCGTCCACGGCAATGAATCCCTGATTAATCCGTTTGGAGAATGGTGCCGCCAGCAGTGTAGTCACCCCATACTCCCGAAAGAAGGCTGCCTCATCTGGATAGACTTTCTCTAATCTCTGCAAGTCAGAAATCACGACCGGTTTATTGGCCCGAAGTGCTTTCCTCCATCTCGGGAACTTCTCCATGGGCAGGCACTGGAGCATATCTCTCTGCGCCGACACACCATCTTTGCACCATTCATAGGTAATAACGCCGATTCCAAGATCCCAGTCAGCTTCCACCACAGAGGCTCTTGATGCGCCATAAAACTCAGCCGCACCCTTCAGAAGGCAACTGATGATAGCGTCTGAATCCTCGGTGTTTCGCAGACTGGCCTCCAATACGCTCATTCCACGATGAAACGCACTGCATTCAACAAGCGGGGTGGTTTCCTGCATGATTTCGCTGCTCATGAATATGCCCCCTTTGATTTGTAAAAAAATACAGAGACCGTCCAATGTAACTCGGGCAGCCTCTGCTGTGAGCCGCACAGTATGGCTGAGCGGTTATGTACTATACGATTGTCTTGATGAATGCAGCAAGCGCCTCGCGCTGATCCTCCTTGAGAGCCGCAACACTATCATCTAATTCACTCTTGGCGTTAGGTGAATTTGCCGTATCGTTCTCCGTAAAGAACTGCGCCAGTGTGATTCCGCAAGCGTCACAAATCGCATTTACCGTTGGCAGGGACGGTTGGTTATTTCTCTTGAAGATATTGCTGATCGTTGTCTGCGACAGCTTGGATTCCTGCGCTAATCGATAAATAGTCCATCCACGCTCGGCCATCAGCTGCCGGATTCGGTTTTGTGCATTGAACATATATACCACCTACTATGTTATTAGTTTACACCTCATTTGATTATCCTTGTAGAACTCATCAGTATGGTATATGGCAATCAAATGATGTGTACTTTGTGGTGATATACTATGTAATTCCGGCGTATTACCCAGAGTTAGAACTGCAAGTTGTTTTTTCTCTCAGGCTTCAATGCAAATCACCTCTATAAAGCAAAATCCCGCAAGGCATGGATTATACACCGATGCCTTGCGGTTTCTCTGTACTTACAAATGTGTTATTTCAGGGAATGGTCACTCACGGGTCAGCCGACGAATATTTCCAATGATGAGCATTAAGTCATCATCATTCAGCTTTCGCAATTCTTCAATGGCCGTTTGCAGGAGTGCGGGATTTTTTCTTCGGATTCATCGAAGAATTGGCTTGGTGTAATATCAAAATAGTTACAGATTTGAAGAAATTCTGCCATAGGTGGCAACGATTTGCCAGAGGATATGTTATAAACATAGCTTCTGCTATGCCCGAGATCATAACTCATTTGATATTCAGAGACACCCTTTTTTAGTCTCAGCTGAGTAATTCGATCACGCACGAATTGTGTGTCCATATGATATTCACCACCTATCATGATTATTTTAGGTGATGACCGAAGAAAAATAACCCACGATTTTACGCCGTTTGCCTTGAAAGCATACAATAGTTTATGCTATAATACAAAGAATTATGTTTTTTGCTCTGCGATTCAAGTCATTTATCGAATTGTGCTTGTTTATAGCGTATCAAAAATGTTTTAACCCGCATTGCATTGCAACAAAAAAACGAGTGCCACGGGCACTCGTTCAGGCGTCGCTTCTTTTCGTGAAGTATCTAACTTGAGGATAGCTCACTTGTTGCATTCAACTCCGAATATTAGCCAGCATCTATATGAGGGCAGAAATTGCAGCGGCTTTTGAAAAGAATATTGCTTTTTCCTTTCCAAAGTGCTATAATCGGTATATACCGAAAACAAAGGAGGAAAGCGTCCATGCCAAGACCGCCACGGTGCCGTCGGATTTGTGGCGCACCACAAGTTGATACCTTCTGCCCCAACGGGTGCGAGGATACCGAGCCGATCCTGCTGACGCTGGACGAGTACGAGACCATTCGGTTAGTTGACTTGGAGCAGCAAACCCACGAGCAGTGTGCCGCACAAATGGACATTTCCCGCTCCACCGTGCAGGAGATTTACGAAAGCGCACGACGCAAGATCGCAGCGTGCCTTGTCCACGGGAAACCGCTGCACATCACCGGGGGAAACTACCGCATCTGCGGAGGACAGGAGGCAGCCCACTGCGGCCGCTGCTGCCGGATGCAGAGAGCCAACACAGAAAAATCAGGCAAAAATTGTAAAGGAGATTCCATTATGAAAATTGCAGTTACCTATGAAAACGGTCAAATCTTTCAGCATTTCGGCCATACCGAACAGTTCAAGCTTTATGAAGCTGCGGACGGTAAAATCACGCATGCGGAAGTCGTTGACACCAATGGCAGCGGTCACGGCGCACTGGCAGGCTTCCTGATGCAGCACGGCGTGGACACTTTGATTTGCGGAGGCATCGGCGGCGGTGCGCAGGCAGCACTGGCCGAGGCGGGCATCAAGCTCTACGGCGGAGTCAGCGGGGACGCTGACGCGGCGGTGGGCGCATTGCTCAGCGGAAATCTGGGCTACGATCCCAATGTTCACTGTGACCACCATGACCATGAGCACGGCGAGGCTGGTCACACCTGCGGTGACCACGGCTGCGGCAAGCATAGCTGCCATTGATGATATGGAGCGCACACTGACACAGCTTCCGTTCTGGCCATCTTTGACCGAGCAGGAGCAAGAAACGCTGCACCGAAGTGCCTTTGTCCGTCATTATGAAAAGGGCGCGTTCGTACACAGCAGCGACAACGAATGCCTTGGAATGCTGTTCGTCCTTTCTGGCGAGATCCGTACCTATCTTCTCTCCGAGGAAGGGCGAGAAGTCACATTGTTCCGGCTGTATCCGGGCGAATTATGCGTGCTTTCTGCCTCCTGTGTGATCAGTCAAATCACCTTTGATACGCAAATGGTCGCAGGAATGGATACGGAGGTTCTGATTATCCCTGCAAATGTCATCGCTGCGCTCAAGGAGCAAAATCTTCATGTCCGCTGCTTCCTCTATGAGCTGGCAACGAAACGGTTTTCTGATGTGATGTGGGCGATGCAGCAGATCATGTTCAAGGGGCTGGATCGGCGGCTGGCAGAATTTCTCCTGGCCGAAGCGGAGCGTACCGGCACTGATACGATACGCATGACCCATGAGCAGATCGCCCAGCACATCAGCTCGGCGCGGGAGGCGGTGGCGCGGATGCTCAAGAGCTTCTCGGAGGACGGGCTGGTGGAGCTGAAGCGCGGTGCGATCACGCTGCGGGATACAGGCGGATTGAATCACTTAAAATGAAAATATTGTTTTTAACACGAATCCGTGTTATAATATGAGCAGAAAAAGCTGAAAGGAGCATCGACCATGAAAGAAACGAAATACGCAGGTACTCAAACCGAAAAAAACCTGATGACTGCCTTTGCCGGTGAGTCTGAGGCACGCAACAAGTACACCTATTTCGCATCCAAGGCCAAGAAGGAAGGCTACGAGCAGATCGCGGCGCTGTTCCTTAAAACCGCCGATAACGAGAAGGAACATGCCAAGCTGTGGTTCAAAGAACTGAACGGCATCGGCGACACCGCCGAAAATCTTCTCTCCGCCGCTGAGGGCGAGAACTACGAGTGGACGGATATGTACGACGGCTTCGCCAAAACCGCCGACGAGGAGGGCTTCCATGAGCTGGCCCAGCGTTTCCGCCTGGTAGCCGCCATTGAAAAGCACCACGAGGAGCGCTACCGTGCCCTGCTGCACAATGTGGAAATGGCGGAAGTCTTTGCCAAGAGCGAGGTCAAGGTGTGGGAGTGCCGCAACTGCGGGCATATCGTGATCGGTGAGAAAGCACCGGAGGTCTGCCCGACCTGCAACCATCCCCAGAGCTACTTTGAAATTCACGCAGAAAACTATTAAAGAGAAAAGGAGAACGAATCATGGAGCAGAAGTTTTACATTTGCAAGCATTGCGGCAACATCATTGCCAAGGTCAAGGACACGGGCGTTCCCGTCATCTGTTGCGGTGAGCCGATGAGCGAGATCATCCCCGGTACCACCGACGCCGCCGTGGAGAAGCACGTCCCTGTCTGGACTGTGGAAAACGGCATCGTTCATGTCAAGGTCGGCTCCGTAGAGCATCCCATGCTGCCGGAGCACTACATCGAGTGGGTGTCCCTCCACACCAAACAAGGCAATCAGCGTAAGGAACTGCACCCGGGCGAAAAGCCGGAGGTCTGCTTTGCGCTCTGCGAGGGCGACGAAGTCGAGGCGGTCTACGCCTACTGCAACCTCCACAGTCTGTGGAAAGCGTGATCGTTCCGCGCATGGTATCTTAGAACCAACATAGAGAACTGAATGTCATGTATTGCAGGCAGGAGGCAAACAAGTCATGAAAGCACATAAATATTGGTCAATCGGAGCGGTAATTACCATGTTTGGAACTTTTTGCACTGGATATAAAGGCTCAAAAACAGCGCATAAGTAGTACTTGCGCTTAGTTCCTTGATCTGCATGGTTATGGCAGTATATACGGGTCATAAAATGATTTCAGGGAATAAGAAAACAAAGAGAGTAAAACAAGCGGAAGCTGTGGATATTCTTTGAGTAAGATAGGAATCGTTATTGTTTCTGATGACGATAAAGTCGGGCTAATGTTGTGTGCGAAATAAAAAACATCAAAGGAGAATTTCATTATGAAATATGTATGTGATGTGTGTGGTTGGGAATACGATGAAGAAAAGGGCTATCCGGAAGGCGGCATTGCACCGGGTACAAAATGGGAAGATATTCCGGATGATTTTGAATGCCCCTTATGTTCAGTTGGCAAAGACCAGTTTTCTGTGGCTGAGTAAGGAAGCACAACAAAACCTATAAACAAAGAGCCGTGAAGCAGTATGTAAGATCCCGCTTCACGGCTCTTTCTCGCTTATATAAAAATTTCCGTAACGTAACCTCGTCACAGAAAAATGCTTTGCCATGCGGTATGATAAAGCCACAATAAAGAAAGAGGTGGCGAACATGAAAATCAAGCTCAATCCCGATCAAGAGATTGTCAATACCATCCGGGAAGGACTCAAGCGCACCGGAGGATACTGCCCCTGCCGCAGGGAGCGCACAGAGGCTACCAAATGTATGTGTCAGGAGTTTAAGGATCAAATTGCAGATCCGCTCTTCGAGGGATTCTGCCACTGTATGCTCTATTACAAATCCTTGCAGGATTAAGGGAGGAACGCTATGTTGTCAAAGAAACTGGCCGCCGTAGATAAGACGCGGTGCGTCGCCTGCGGTGTGTGTGAAAATACCTGTCCACTGGGGGCCGTCAAGGTGCGCCGTGGCTGCTACGCCGCTGTGGAGGCGGAACGTTGCGTAGGCTGCGGCAAGTGCGCAAAGCTCTGCCCCGTCGGCTGCATTGAGGTGAAAGTGAGGGCTGACGCATGAAAGCAAAGCATTGGTACGATTACCTGTGGGTATATGCCATCATCTATTTTGCACTGGGCTTCTTCAACATCCTGTTTGCGTGGCTGGGCATGATCGACTTTCTGTTGCCGCTGTTCTTAGCCATCTTCGGCGGGAACAAGTTCTTCTGCAACCACCTCTGCGGACGGGGGCAATTGTTCAGCAAGCTGGGAACTGACCTGAAATGCTCCCGCTGCAAGCCCACGCCCCGCTGGATGTCCTCCAAGTGGTTCCGCTACGGCTTTTTGATCTTCTTCCTGACCATGTTCGGAAACATGGTGTTCCAGACCTATCTGGTCGCTGCGGGTGCTGCGTCCCTGCGGGAGGCCATTAAGCTGTTCTGGACCTTCCGTGTGCCGTGGGGCTGGACTTACACAGCCGGTACAGTCGCTGATTGGGTGGCGCAGTTCAGCTTTGGCTTTTATAGCCTCATGCTGACCTCTCTGCTGCTGGGTCTGATCGTTATGGTGCTCTACAAGCCCCGTACATGGTGTGCCTTCTGCCCCATGGGGACTATGACCCAGAGTATTTGCAAGCTGAAAAACAAAAACTAACAATATACAAACGAAAGGAGTCATTCTCATGGCTGAACTGAAAATTACTGCTGCGAATTTTGAAAACGAGGTACTGCGTTCCGACAAGCCCGTCCTGCTGGACTTCTACGCCGACTGGTGCGGGCCGTGCAAAATGCTCGCTCCCGTGCTCCACGAGATCGCTGAGGAAAACGCCGGCACCCTCAAGGTGGGCAAGGTCAATGTGGACGAGCAGATGGAGCTGGCAATGCGTTTTCAGGTATCCAGCATCCCGATGCTGGTCGTATTCAAGGATGGAAAGGCCGTTGCCAAATCGGTGGGCTATCGGCCTAAGTCGGAGATCGCCGCCATGGTGGAGGGCGCAAGATGAAAGTTGTGATCGTAGGCGGTGTGGCGGGCGGTGCTTCTGCCGCCGCCCGCATCCGCCGTTTGGATGAACACGCGCAGATCAGCGGCCTGCCGTATTATGTGGGCGGTGTGATCAAGGAGCAAGAAGAACTGACGCTGCAAACTCCGGAGAGCTTCTGGGACCGCTTTCGCATTGATGTACGGGTACGTCAGGAAGTAACTGAGATCAATCCCGCAGAGAAAACCGTCACCATCCACGCGCTGGATAGCGGCAAGACCTATACGGAAATCTATGACAAGCTGCTCCTTGCCCCCGGCGCAAAGCCGACGGTTCCTGCGCTTTCCGGCGTCAGCAGTGAGCGTGTTTTCACGCGGCGTCTGTGAAACCGTCACCGCTTGACAGGACGGCATTCCGTGCTGACGCTGTTCTGGAATTGTTGAGCCGACTGCGCCTCTACGGGGATGCTGCTGGCCATCGGCGCAGGCATCTGGCAAAGAGGCCGGACGACAGAGTCGTATTGTTCCCAGCATCCCACGCCACCTATTATCCCGGCGCATCAGCTCTATGGCAATGAAGGTCACCCTTTCGTGAAAAAAAATTGCCTGCGGCTGCTGGGTGCAACAGATCGTTGGCGGCGACGCCGTGGACAAGCGCATTGATGTACTGGCAACGGCCATTCGCTGCAAAAATGACAGCTTTGGAACTGACGGCCTTGATCTTTCCTATGCGCCGCAGCCCTATTCCTCTGCCAAAGATCCGGTCAATATGGCCGGTTTTATGATCGAGGATTTGGAGAAAAGGAAGGTGCGGCAGTTCCATTGGCGGCGATGTTGAGGACTTGCCTTGCGATGGCAGTGCGACGCTGCTGGACGTCCGCACGGCGTGGGAGTATCAGTTCCGTTGGGCCATCTGGATGGCTTTCGGAACATTCCGGCCTTGGACGATTTGCGGGAGCATTTGGACGAATTAGAGCAGGACAAGCCTGTTTATGTGAATTGTCAGACCGGGCTTCGCAGTTATCTGGCCTGTCGGCTTTTGACGCAGCACGGTTTTACCTGTGCTCATCTCTCCGGCGGATACAGCTTTTATCAGGTCGTAACACAAGAGCGGCAGACAACGCAGAGCACCTATCCCTGTGGAATGGAGAAGCTAGCGCCTTTTGAGTGAAAATCGCAGGTATCAGGAAGTCATGCTGCAATACCGCTGCGCACTGAAAGCACTTGAAAGTCGGTTGGAAAAACAAGAAGCACCTGCCGATAAATGCTGAAGTCGACACTGGGCTGAAAGAGTGCGCCGATTCCACCACAGACTCAGAGAATGGAACAGCAAACTGGAGACATCTACTGCACCTCTTAACATAATGCATCGGATATAAAAGGACAAGCATCCATTTTAGATGCTTGCCCTTTTATATCATCAGCTAAATCATTCCAAAATGCTTCCAGCCGCTCTGTTCCAGAACATAATCCTCGATTTGTCCATAGATTGCCAGTTCTCTTTTTTATCCTACATCATTTCTTCCACATCAATGTTGATATGTGTTACCGGATTTCTCAGCACTAAGAGACACACCGTCTCAATCCCCGTTGTCCATGGGAACTGATCCACAGGGACACCCCGCTGCACCTCATAGCCGTTTGCGATGAAAATCTCCAGATCCCGCGCAAAGACTCGTCGGTTTGCAGGAAATGTATACCAGCTTCTCCACCCCATAACCGATGATTCTGGAAAGTGCTTTGGGATGTACGCCATCCCTTGAGGGTCGAGAATGATAAAGTCCGGCTTTTCTTCGATTTCACCCAGTACCTTTAAAACATCTCCCGCGATAAACTCACAGTTCTCCAGTCCGTTTTGCTTCGCGTTTTCCCGCGCAGCAACAACTGCCTCCTCCACAATCTCCACACCAATGACTTTTTTTTTGCAACCGGTGCCATCAGCTGCGCGATCGTACCTGTGCCGCTGTAAAGATCGTAAACGATACTGTCCTGCTTTCCCTCTTCTTTACCAGGCTGCCGACATATTCCCTCGCTGTCTCATACAGCACCTCTGCGCCGCAGGTGTTCGTCTGGAAAAAGGAAAATGTCGAAATTCGAAATTTCAGTCCAAGCAGCTCTTCATAAAAATAATCCCTGCCGTACAAAATTTCACTGCTGTCGCACTTGACCGCATCCGACATGGAGTCGTTCGTAATATGCAAAATTCCGGCGAATTTTCCGTTCAACGGAAGGCAAAGCAGTCGCTCTTTCCAGCTTTCCAGATCAACTTCCTGCTGCGTTGTCGTTACAAGCGCTGCAAGGATTTCTCCCGTCCTGGACGCCCTGCGCACCAGCAGATGCCGCAAATATCCCTCATGGGTATAGCGATGATAAAAGGGTGTCTTTTCTCTTCGAAATATTTAATGTTTCCCGCAAAATCGAGCTGTAATCCTCATCCACGAGACGACAGCCATCCACCGTTACGATATCATAAAAGCTGCCTTTTTATGCATCCCAAGTGCTAACGGTCCATCCTTTACCTCGTCTCCGAAGGTAAATTCCATCTTATTGCGGTATCCGTAATAAACAGGGACTCTGACGGATCGGCTCGATCTGACAGACGCTCTGCTGTTTGGAAAGCACCCTACCCAACAGCTCCCTGACCTGGTTTTCCTTTATCTTCAGGCTTTCTTCATATGGCATGGAAATATAGCTGCATCCGCCGCAGATATTAAAATGCGGGCAACCGCCGTTTTCAACACCGACAGTTTCTACAGGTGATTTTTCCAGAATTTCCTTTAATCTGCCCTCTCCCTTGCCTTTCCGCACCTTCGTTACAACGACAGAAACCTTCTGTCCCGGCAGTGCACCTTTTTACCTCGCAGATTTCTTCTCCATCTGCCGCACCTTCCAGCGGCTTCCAGCACCACCATTGCTCGATTCGGGAATTTCACATTCCGCACCACGCCTGTCCTGATTTGTCCTTTTTCATCTCTTCTCCATTCCACAAACATACTGCCATGCAAAAACATATTTTATTACAAAACGGGATGTCACGAAAAGCGAAATTTCTGATTTTCCGCTCCCGTAAGAACATCCCGTCATCTCCGGCGTGCGCAACCCTATAAAGTTTTATCTGCACACTTCCAAATCGCGTTCCTGCCGTTCCAGACCAAAAGGTATTCAGACACTCAAAACCATAATCCGTCTGCTCCTGATGGCATGTCTCCGCGATCCTTAGTCCTCTTTTTCTCTTCGGAAGCTTCTTTTTCAGGTTCCTCCTTGTCCAGATCCTCGTCCTCAAAATCATCGTCAAAGTCGTCGTCAAAATCTTCCAGATAATCCGGAGTCAGATAACGATATACTGCATAGGCAACTGCTGCCACAGCCGCAACGATGCCGATAATCGCCAGAATCCAGAGAATACAGGTCCTTTTCTCTTCTTTTTCTTCGCCGCCTCTTTGTACTTCACCGCTTCAGAATTTCATCCAGTTTTACCATATTATCTTCCATCCTTTCTGCTTGTTTTCATGATTCAGTCGTCGTGTTTATCATACCACCCTTTTTTACTTTTACTATATGAATCCGGAAAATTTATAGTTTTTCAGTTTTGCAAACGCCGCATACATGATCTTCTGACCAGCTCCGTCAAACTGGATCGTCACCTTGTAATCCCGCGGGTCGTCCACAATCTCCGTCACCGTTCCGTCGCCGTATTTTAAGTGCCGCACACGGTCGCCAACACCATATTCCAGCGCTGCAGATTTTACAGAGCCTCTGGAAATTCCATTCACGCCGTTTAAGCTGCCAATCCCCCTGGGCGATAAAAGGCTTTCTGTCCTCTGCGGTTTTTTCGGCTTCACAACTGCCCTTGGCTTTCCATAGCCGGTAAAGCTGCCGGTTGAAAAAGCTTTCCCCGGAAAAGCCTGTTTTGCCTGACGCAGCGAAGCTGCCTTTAAAGCGTTGCTCCTTGTGTCCGCATTCGACGTGCCAAAGCCGCTATTTCCAAATCCGCAGCCTCCCGTCTCGCTGCGTCCGGTGGGTAAAAATCCGTTCCATCCGCCTGTGCTCTCGCGCTCTTTGAGCTGCCGCCTCCAAAGCCGGAAAAGCCTGAGAAGCCTGAAAATCCTGAAAAACCGCTGGGATCATCCGTCCCTTCTTTTCAAATGAAAAACGTTTCGATCCTCCTACCCTCTGGTCCAGCAGATTGGCGGGAATTTCCTTAACGAACCGGCTGACCGGATTATACTGCGTCTCGCCACGAATCATACGCTGCTTTGCACAGGTGATCGTAAGTTCCTCCGCGCACGGGTGATTCCGACATATGCCAGACGACGTTCTTCCTCGATCGCGGTCGGGTCATCGTCCATGATGCTCATATAGCTGGGGAATATGCCATCCTCCATGCCAGCCAGATAAACGACCGGAAACTCCAGTCCCTTTGCGGAATGCAGCGTCATCAGAAGCACTTTATTATTGTCGGATTCCACGCCATCAATATCCGCAACCAGCGCAACCTCCTGCAAAAAGCTGCTCAGCGTCGCATCCTCGTGTGCCGCTTCAAACGCAACCACCTTGAAATTAATTCGTTGATGTTGGCGATTCTGTCCTCCGCATCCTCGTCATCCGACTCCTGTAACTCTTTTACATAGCCGGTGGATTCTACGATATCATCCAACAACTGTTTTAATGTATAATATTCCAGCTTCGCCCGAAAGGACTGGATCAGCGTCACAAACGGCTCCAGCTTCGATGCACTTCTGCCAAGCCCGGGGATCTGGTCCGCCTGCCGCAGGGCATCGTAAAAGCTCATTTCGTTTTCTTCCGCATATGCCTGCACGCGGTTTACTGTCGTTGCACCGATTCCACGCTTCGGAATATTGATAATTCTGCGCACCTGCAAGTCGTCCTGTCCGTTGTCGATCGTCTTTAAATACGCCAGAATGTCCTTGATTTCTTTTCTCGCATAGAAATTGACGCCGCCAACCACATCATAGGGAATTCCTTCTATAATAAACCGCTCCTCAGCAGTCGCGCCTGGGCATTGGTCCGGTAAAGCACTGCACAGTCTTTATAATCTGCTGTCCGATTCCGTTTTCTTTTTGCAAACATCATCTGCAATAAATTCCGCCTCTTCATATGCAGTATCCAACTGTTTAAAATGGATCAGGCTGCCCTCACCCTTATCTGTCCAGAGAACCTTCTTTTTCCGTTCTACGTTGTTTTGGATCACCTCGTTGGCAGCATCCAGAATCGTCTGAGTCGAACGGTAGTTCTGCTCCAGCTTGATGACCGCAGCTTCCGGAAAATATTTTCATAGTCCAGAATATTGTTGATGTTGGCCCCCGGAACTTGTAGATCGACTGATCGTCATCACCTACTACGCAAAGATTGCGGTATTTGTCCGCCAACAGACGGATCAGCTCAAACTGCGCCGTGTTGGTATCCTGATACTCATCCACCATAATGTACAAAAAACGCTCCTGATAATACGAAAGCACCTCCGGACTGGTTTTGAACAGCTCTACGGTTTTGACAATCAGGTCATCAAAATCGAGTGCATTGTTCTTTTTCAGAGCTGCCTGATATTCCTGATAAACGGACGCGATTTTCTGCTTGGAAAAATCTCCCATCGCAGAGAGCGCATATTCCGTCGGGGAAATCAGCTCGTCCTTTGCGGAAGAAATTGCGGACATCAGGCTCCGTTCCTTATAAACCTTCGTATCAATCTGCAGCTTTTTGCAGACCTCTTTGATGATGTTCTTGCTGTCATCCGTATCGTAAAACGTAAAATTTGTCGAATAGCCGAGGTGGTCGATGTAACGTCTCAGAATCCGCACGCAGGTGGAATGAAACGTCGAAACCCAGATCTGTTCCGCGCCGTGCCCGATCAGATCGTCCACTCGTTCACGCATCTCCCCGGCAGCTTTATTGGTAAAGGTGATCGCCAGAATATTCCACGGCTTTACGCCTTCGTGCTCAATCAGATAGGAAATACGGTGCGTCAACACCCTGGTCTTTCCGCTTCCCGCGCCCGCCAGAATCAGCACCGGTCCTTTGTTTTTAAAAACAGCTTCCCGCTGTCTGTCATTTAAGGTATCGTAAATGCTCATAGTTCCCCACTGTTTCCTGTTTTTTCCATCTATAAGTGTCTTTTCGATTTTAGCAGATTTTAGTCTGCGATACAAGACGAAAGACGCTCTCTCAGCTTTGAAAGGTAAAAATAATTCGCAATGATTTTGCTTGTTTTAAGGCAGATTCCTTTGCGATAAGGTACAATAAAAGAAAAACTTTATCGCAAAGGAAGAAAAATGAGCAGAGAACAGGAACGAGCCAGAAAAAAATTAGAACAGAACCCTCTTTGTCCAGCTTTCCGGCATTGTTTTCTATGTTTTGAAAGACTTTATATTGATTGTTAAAATAAAAAATATTGGACGAAGTATGCAGGAAATGACCCGGAAATTTAATTGATAGAGTTGTGGAAAAAAGATACAAAGAAAGAGTTATGGTGTCGGATGAACGAAGAAAAAAATACAGAAAAAACGGATGCTTTGTATGCAAAAGTAATCACCTACAGAGTTTGATATCAGAAGAAGCGATTCTATCTGAGCCTGTTATAACTGGGGGAAGCGGAATGAATTTATGAAGATCATGTGTATTGCTTTATTTTAATCTTGTGTGCAGTATAGCATCTGAGCTGCTCAGAGGAGTATATCAATGTAAAACAGGATGAGCAAAGCGTTTGTCCCTGCAGAAAAGATCAAGAAACGTAATTCCAATTTTTAGATGGGTTGTTGCCGCCATGCTGTATTGAAGGAAGGATTATATTATCGGTATAAAAAACCTATCTGGATAGGCGTTGCCGGAAAAAAGAAAAAATAGGTTCAGAAATAGAATATCAAAAAATCATGTTTGCTGTCCTGATCTATTATACAGAAAAGAAAATCAATACAAAAAGGAGAAGAAAAATAACAGAGTTTGCATGGATTACAAGTATCAAGATTACCAAAAACAATGCCAGTTACAGGCAGGAAGAAACCGATGGAAAATACGGTAACTGGCAGGGGGAATATAGAGCATGCATGCAGCTGGAATGCAAAAGAATCATTTTCTCGCAGATTTTATAAAACAAATGAGTATTTTTATCTGAAAAGAATGAAATAAAAAACTGTAAAATATATCTTCTGAACCCGATTCGGCAACTAACGAAACCAGAAGATATAAAAGTAAAGTCCAGCAGAACTAAAGACTTTATTTTTAGTGCATGTGATGCCTGCCAAGAGGGCAAATTTATACACCTGCAACAGAAATAAATTTAAACAGGCAAATCTATTAGAAATCTCTCTTTGGACTTTTAGACTTTAATATGTTAAAATAGAAATATATGGACGAAACACTGAACAAAAAATTAAAACGGATGCTGTAGATCACCTGTTTGACGCGATCTTTGCAGAGCAAGGAAGAATGTTATGCCTTTTTCGAAGATCTCTGCACTGTCAATGAGCTGCTTTCCCTCTCCCAGCGTTTTGAGGTTGCCGCCATGCTAAAGGAAGGGAAAACCTATCTGGATATCGCAGAAAAACAGGCGCTTCCACTGCCAATCAGGTCAACCGTTCCTAAATTACGGTAATGAGAGCTGGTTTTTCCAGAATGGCAGAAGCTTCCGAACCCGATTCGAACAGTAAGTCCCGCAGGTGCAGAGGGGTATCCTGCAACAGGATTTTTTGCTGAACACTGTAATGCACATTTTTTCATGAGTAAAAAACGAAAACTTTTTTCCGCTTTTTTTTTGCTCCAAAACGCGCCTTTTTTCGCAAACTCTGTATTGACCAGCTCTTCATATGCAACGCGGTTTGTCAGCTCGCCGCCCTCTTCCAGAATATCCTGCAGCAGAATAAATGCATCCTCCGAGAAAATCAGGTCGGTTTTCCACGTATCCTGCTCGACATAGCGTCTCACAATCGCCGTCAGCACCGCTTCGTCCGTTTCCGGGAACTGCAGTGCAATCATTTTCGCAATTTCCTCCGGCGTGCTCTGTGACACCTTTTCCATACCGCGCTGCAGTGCATTTACAAAAGCCTGCACGGTATCCGGATGCGCTTCCAGATAGCTTTTTTTTCGCAGAAAATGCTGTATACGGCACATAGCCGGACTCTTCTCCCAGCGAAGCGACAACATAGCCGTCACCTTTTTTTGCTCCCAGGGCAGTTGCATGAGGCTCGAACTCTACTGTGAAATCCCCCTGCCCGCCAGAAAATGCTGCTGCCGTAACCAAAATCGATGCTCTGGTCGATGGAAAGATCTTCGGTCGGATCAATGTTGTACTGCTTTAAAATATATTCAAATACCATTTCCGGCATGCCGCCTGCCCTGCCGCCCAGCACTTTTTGCCCTTCAGCATATCCCACTCGAAATTCTCGATCGGTTCCCTCGCAACGAGGAAGTTTCCGGCACGCTGTGTCAGCTGTGCGAAATTGATCAAATAATCCTCGGCTCCGCCGTTTTTTGTATATATCGTTGATTCGGAGCCCATGAAACCGATATCCGCCTCTCCCGCCAACACTGCCGTAACGGTCTTATCCGCACCGAAGCCTGTCACCAGCGTCAGATCAATGCCCTCTTCTCTAAAATAGCCCTCTTCTATTGCCACATACATTGGCGCATAAAATATGGAATGCGCCACCTCGTTCAACGTAACCTTCTGAGGTTTCTTTTTCTCCCCTCCATCCGATAAATCTTTCTTCTGCCCGCAACCTGCCAGCATGCCAATCGTCAACGCCGCTGTCAGCGCCAGACATATCCATCTTCTTTTTTTTCATAAAATATCTGCTTCCTCAACACATGTTTCTTTATCCTATGCGCTCCTATTGTCCCACGTGCTGTTCCTTCACAGAATGGTCTTTCTATATTGAGTTTCTTTTCTCTTGTCATCTGGTTTTGAAAACTATATAATGAATTCATTAAACAATCTTCATTATTTTATGGAAAACAGGAGCATTTCATATGACACTGGAAACAGAGGATCTTTTACAAAGTATTTTGGATAGTCTGGACCGTATTGATTATATCCGTCCGGATGATATACCAGATATCGAATTATACATGGATCAGGTGACGACTTTTTTATGGACAGCCGTCTGAAGAATGCTGCCCGTAATCCCGAAGTGGACAAGATCCTGACCAAAACCATGATCAACAACTACGCCAAAAACGACCTGCTGCCGCCGCCCGTCCGCAAGAAATATTCCCGCGAGCACATGCTGCTTTTGATGTTTATCTATTATTTTAAGGGCATCCTGTCAATCAGCGACATCCAGACCGTATTAAAACCGATTACCGACCGTTTCTTTGCCGGAAACGAAGGGCTGAAGCTTGAAACGATCTATAACGAGGTGTTTAGTCTCGAGCGGGAAGAGGCTGAAGTAATGAAGCAGGACGTCGTACGCAAATATCACAAAGCTCAGGAAACCTTTTCGGATGCTGCCACAGAGGATCAGGAATTTCTGCAGAACTTTTCTTTCCTCTGCATGCTCAGTTTTGACGTCTATGTTAAAAAAAAATGTTGCTTGAAAACTGATCGACAGCTGCAGTGCAAAAGAAACAGACACCACAGAACACCGCTCCCGTCACAGTCGTTCTGATAAAAACAATAGAATGCACGCTCTGCGAGCATTCTATTGTCGTGAATCACAGTAACTGCAGCGTTTGCAAACGCTGTACCGTTTCAGTTTGCAAACGGTACGTCTGCTTATAACAACATGACTATGAACAGAATTTTTTTCCATCTGCCACTTGATTCCTGCCTGGAAAGTGCTAAAAATAAATCTTAGCTGGAAACGGAAGTATAGCTCAGCCGGGATGAGCGTTCGCCTCACACGCGAGAGGTCACGGGTTCGAGCCCCGTTGCTTCCATATCAGTACCTTTCATGAAAGGTCTGATTTTTCTTCATAAATTATGTTTGGGCTCGTAGCTTGCTGGGGAAAGCGCTGCGTTCGCAACGCAGAGACCGTGGGTTCGAATCCCCGGGTCCATCCAAAATCGTTAGAATGTTGATTCTGACGGCTTATTTTTCTGTATAAACAATAGAATGCAAAATAAGCCGTTAGAATGTTGACATTCTTGACGGGTCAGTTTACAGTTCGGATATGGATTACATAAAGATCGACTACACGCAGACCACGAAATAAGGAACTACACGCAGGGGCTGCTGACAACAAATAAAGGCTGAATATCAAGCACCGGGGAAGTGCGAGATATTCAGCCTGTTTTGTTGTCAGGGGTTTCCAAAGGGGCTTGCCCCTTGGCACACGACTTTGCTCGCAAAGTGTAGTGTGTTATACGCTCTGTCGGCGTTGCTGCGAAAATGCGGTTGCCGCCGGGGAGAGCAAGGGCATTTGTTACGGCAGGAAAACAGGGCTGTGATTGCGTGGCGTGGAGCCGCAAGCGCAGGACTGGTTTCATACCTGATTCAACGGGCAAGTGGATTCTTCCTCAAGCAGTTCATAACCGCCATTTGTCACAAGCTGTTGGATGTATTCGATACACGCCAGATAATCTTTCGGTGCGTTAAATTTCTTCCATTCCTGAATATTATGACAGTAGTCACATATTGCAACTCCCTCCATAACCAAATTTTTCTAAATTTTGAAATGGGCGGGAAGCCGTTTTAGGGCTTTCCCGCATTGATTGCCCATTAGCAAAGTCGGGCAGGACTGTCAACGGCGGCGCATGAAATACGCCGTTCATCTTGACCGTTGACTGGCTCGGCTGGCTTTGCTATTTTCCCGGTAAGTGAGAATGGGAATAGGTATGTATCATATTATTTTATCATAATCCCATCTGGCAAAATAATATCGCCATCATCTCCACTCACATCAAAAAAAATCCAACCTTGTGTTTTTGAGCTAAACTACGCATAAGTTCATACGCCTCGTCTGCTACCGACCAAGAAAACACAGCGTAAATTACATTATATCCAATACTGTAATCAACCATATGCAACTCCAAATTTTCATCGTCATCAAGAGCATCGCCATTTGTGCATATTCCCCATTCATGGGCGGGAATTTTTCTTTCATTTCCATAAAGCAGATGTTTCAATTTGAAAACTTCCGTGTACGGAAGCTTCGTGCAATCAATGCACTTAATTTTTATATCACCTTATGTATGGCATTTCTGGCAATGATTTCAATGGAATCCGAAACAAGTGCAGTAAAGGTTTCAATTATAAAATCAGCAGATCCTGTAAAGAGAAAGGTATATTTCTGCTATTACCGACTGGCAAAAGGCATCCGTGGCATACTATCGTATACAAAAGAAGGCGTCCGGCTCTGGTTTCGGACAAAACGTCCGGCATACCGTCAGATCTGCCTTAAGCTGGTCGCTTAAATAGATAAAAGAATAAGTCTTCTAAAGTCCGGTTCACGACGGGGCTTATTAAAGTGCCTCTAATCTGGAATACTGCCGTTTTGATTCATTAAAAGCTGGCAGATTGGTGCTTTAGAAGAAGTTATTTATTTTAAATTACATTTTGCGGAAACTCAAGGGGAGGGGCGAGGATGGGGTTTCCGGACATTAACTCCGACTGTTGCAAAACGGCCCGGCTGCATGGTTCGCAGCCCGGGCCGTTCTCGTCCTCTTTTACAGTTTACAGATGGTTCCTGCCACCTTGTCTTTGCGCATGGCGTTCTGGATAGTCGGGATAGCTCCCACCAGCAGAAAGGCATATAGCAGTACCAGTTCCAGCACGTAGCTGGTCATGTCGATGACTTCCTCGGAAAGCAGGAGCGGCAGCAGGCGGTAGCCGTAGAAGACGTCAGTCTCCAGTTCTCTGGCAATCATGATGGCCCAGTCCACACGGTCGCCCACGTAGGTCATGACGATCATTATCACGACGCTGATGATGATGCCCTTTTTCGTCAGCTTGCCGCCCAGCAGCTCATAGCCCTTCAGGGCGCAGACTGCCATGATGACGCCGGAAATAGCCGCCACATAGCCCAGCTGGCTCAGCAGAATGATGCTGGCTGCGCCGAGCAGGGAGCCTATGAGAGCGCCTACGACGCCACCCACCAGGTTTTTCCTTCTTATTCTTCTCGTTGGCAGTGGAGGCCTCCGCATTCTGGGTTGCCTTGTCGTAACACTCACCACAGAGACAGATCTCATTGCCTGCCACGTAAGCTACGCCGGTCTCCGTCATTTCGCCGCAGAGCTCGCATCCATTGGTGAAGCCTTCCATTCTCAGCATATCCAGAAATGCCGGAAGGGACTCCTGCAGGATGCCTTTGATTTTCTCTACCCTGACATACCGCTTCAGGGTCATCGGACCGTATGCTTATCCTGCACCACGCCCATGATACCCTTATGTTCCTTGCGGAACTGTTTATCCGGTTCAAACTTCACGCCGTTCTCAGCCACACCGACTGATATGCAGACCATACCGTACTCGATACCCCTGCCAGTATCAAGACCGCTGACGCGCAGTGTAAATCCGTCTTTTCTCCATAAGCCACACAGAATTCCTCGTTAAAATGCAGGCCCAGAAACCGGGCAATCTCCGCATAACGGGCTGTTACCTTCCTGTTTGCTGTCATAACATTCTCTCCTCTTATGTCTTTTTTTGTATTTTTCCTATCTCCAGCTTTCAATGACCGCCTGCACGGTTCTCCGCCCCTGGAATTCGTTGATTTCCGGGTAGTAAAGCAGGCAGACGGTATCTTTGCTTTCTGTATAATGCAGATCGGCTTTCACATCGCCGAAGCTGATGCCCTCCAGTCGGCTGCCCTTGGCATCCTCCAGAACAGTCTTCAGCACATTGCGGTTCCTGTCCGCACGGTATTTAAATACCCGCCTATTTTAGCATGATTCATGGGGGTGACAAGACCCAAAGCCTCTTGAGTTTCCGCAGTTTTATCCACAATGGCTTCCTATGAAATAAATAACTTGAGCGGCTGCTCCATCTTTTGGAATGGCGCAGCCGTCCGAGCGGTTCCTATCCGAAACCTTTTCACCCGATAATTCTCTGAATATCATTGAACATCACAAATACCATCAGCACCATCAGTGCGACAAAGCCCGCGAAATGAATGACGCCTTCTTTTTCCGGTGGGATCGGTTTTCCACGAAGTACCTCCAGGAACAAAAATACCAGTCTGCCGCCGTCCAGTGCGGGCAGCGGAAGCAAATTCATCACACCCAGGCTGACTGACAGAAGCATCGCCAGATTGACCATGTTCATGAACACAAGCATCGGTCCGCCGGGTTCTGCAGCTGTTTTCACCTGATCCACGATCTGTGCCATGCCGACCGGTCCTGCCACGTCGTTCTTGGACAACTTACCCTCTACCAGGGATTTCACGCTCAGCACGGAATTTTTTATGCAAAAGCGCAGCTGGTACTCAGGCATAACGGAACAGCTTTGTCCCCTTCGCCTCATCATAGGACGCATAATTCTGAAAGCCGACCAGATATTTACCTGCTTCTTCGTTATAAATCGGCGTCAGCGTCGTTTCGTACTCCTGACCGTCACGCTCATATACCACTTTTACAGGCTCTCCGGTTTTATTCAATGCCATTTCCAGGGGAATTTGCCGTGCCAGATTGATTTTGCTGTTAAACCGCAGGATTTTGTCTCCCGCCTGCATTCCGGCTGCCTCCGCTGCAGAACCCTCCACTACGCTGCCAAGCACCGGCAGATCTGCACCGGCGTAACCCGCAACCATAATTGCGAAAATAAATGCCAGTAAAAAGTTAAACAGCGGTCCGGCAAAAACAGTGGCAATCCGGCTCCATACCGGCGCGTTCTGGAAATTTCCGCGATCCACATCCACCGGCACATTCTGCAAAGCGCCCCGTCCGGTTTTATCCGCCGGCGTGCCTGCGGCAGATGTCTCTTCTTTCGCCGTTTCCAGTCCGTCTTCCCTTCAAAAATGCATGCGCCGCCCAACGGGAACGCCCGCAGCACATATTCCGTTTCCCCCTTTTTAAAGCCTGCAATCTTCGGTCCCATCCCGATTGCAAATTCATTCACACGGATGCCGTTCACTTTTGCAATCAGGAAATGACCAAATTCGTGTCCCATTACGATCACGAAAAGATCAGTAAAAAATGATGATTGTTCCGATCAAAGTTTCATCTCCTGCCTGATTTGTTCATAGGTCTCAGCCTCTGCCTGAAGGATCTGCACCACATCAGGATTTTCTATAGTATGATGATGCTCCATCGCCATTTCAGGATTTCCGGAATCTGCACGAAACGGATCTTTTTCTGAAGCAGAAGCTTGACAGCCATTTCATTCGCCGCATTGAAAACGGTCGGCATACTGCCGCCTTCTCTTGCCGCCCGATAGGCGAGCGCAAGTCCGGGAACGTCTCGGTGTCCGGTGCTTCAAAGGTCAACTGATGGATTGCAAACAGATCCATAAATGGCGCGCGCATCGGTCTTCTTTCCGGGTAAAGAAGGGCATACTGAATCGGCAGCTTCATATCCGGAAGCCCGAGCTGTGCAATCACCGCACCATCGTCATATTCCACTGCGGAATGCACAATGCTCTGCGGATGCACAACAACCTGAATCTGATCAAGGGATACGTCAAACAGCCACTTCGCTTCCATCACTTCCAGCCCCTTATTGACGAGGGATGCCGAATCAATTGTCACCTTTTTGCCCATCGACCAGTTCGGATGCTTCAACGCATCCTCCAGCGTCATCTGCTCTAAGTCCGCACGCTTTTTTCCGCGGAACGGACCGCCGGAGGCTGTCAGCAGGATTCTGTGGATCTGATTATCCGCTCTTCCCTGTAAAGACTGGAAAATTGCGGAATGCTCACTGTCTACCGGCAAAATCGGAACCTTTCTTTGAGCGGCCAGCGGCATGATGATATGTCCTGCTGTCACCAATGTTTCTTTATTGGCAAGCGCAATCGTCTTTCCGCTTTCAATCGCTGCGATGGTCGGACGGATACCGATCATGCCGACCACCGCCGTAACGACAACGTCGCTTTCCGGGAAAGACGCGATTTCCAGCAGTCCGTCCATCCCGCACACGATTTTGACCGGAAGATCGGAAACTCTCTGCCGAAGGTCAGCCGCCGCTTCCTCACTCCACATTCCCGCGATCTGCGGATGAAATTCCCGAATCTGTTTTTCCATCAGATCGACATTCTGCCCTGCTGCCAGCGCAACCGCCTGTAAATCCTCATTATCCCGGATAATTTCCAGGGTCTGGGTTGATTGACCCCGTAGAACCCAATATTGCTACTTTTTTCATATAGTTTTCCTCTCCTGTACCCGCTTATACACAATTCCGGAAAAATCCGAAACCGTTTTTTTTAATGAACCGCTCCGAGCAAAATGACCGAAAGGAAGTAGATCACCGGCGCGGTAAATAACACACTGTCGAACCGATCCATAATCCCGCCGTGTCCCGGAATTATCTTTCCGTAATCTTTAATGTCGTGATTTCGTTTGATTGCAGACGCTGAAAGATCTCCTACCTGGGAAATGACTGCACCGGCAGCACTGATCAGCGCAACCACCCAGATCATCGCATCGCTTCCGGTCTCCGGAATAAGAAACAGCCATGCGAATAATGCTCCCACCAGGGCAGAACCGACTACGCCTCCAATTGCACCCTCTATCGATTTCTTCGGGCTGAGCACAGGTGCCAGCTTATGTTTTCCAATTGCCATACCGGTCAAATAGGCACAGGTATCACAGATCCAGGAGCTGATAAAATGAGCCACACCAGATATTTTCCCAGCTCAGTTCCCGGGTCAGATAGATAAACGGAAACAGCATCCCCGGGTAAAATGCACAGAAAAAAAAACAGTCATCACCTGGTCTGCATGGTATTTTGGAAAATGGAACACATAGACGAACATCACTGCCAGAAACATCAGGACAATTGCCCCGATTCCCCAGAGAAAGTTTTTGGAAAGCATCATCGCTGCGCCATACAGCACAATTCCGCAGCCTCCCATGATTTCCAGCAGCGTAAATTTGCCATCTTTTTTCCACATGGCACGCCTTAATCAGCTCGCAGTAAGCCGTCAGGGGAAAGCAGCAGACACACCGCTCCCAGAACAGGACCTCCACCGATCAGAAAAATCAGCGCCAGCACAACCAGCACAACGCTGCTGCCCAATCTCGTCCAGAACATCATTACTCCTCCTTCACCAGCCCATATCTTCTGTCTCTATGATTATATGCCTCAATCGCCTTTTCCAGCTCTGCCTTTGAAAAAATCGGGCCACGCCACCGGGGTAAAATAAAACTCCGTATATGCCAGCTGCCACAACAGGAAATTGGAAATCCGAAGCTCATTGCAGGTGCGGATCAAAAGGTCTGGCTCCAGGGATTCCTGCCGTATCCAGCGCAGCACTGATCTTTTCCTCGGTGATTTCCTCCGGTTGCAGGGTCCCTGCCTGTACCTGCTCTGCCAGATTCGTCACAGCGCGGCGGATTTCATCCCTGCCACCGTAATTGATCGCAATCTGAAAATGCAGACCGGTGTTGTCCTTTGTCGCTTTCTCCAGCTCCGCAATCCGTTTGCGGATATCATCATCGAGCCCGGTCTTATCCCCTATCACGCGCACGCACATATTGTTCTGTGTTGCACGCTTTAAGCAGCTTTTCATATAATTGCGCAGAAGCGTCATCAGCGCGGATACTTCATCCTTGGGGCGATTCCAGTTTTCAGTGGAAAACGCATATACCGTCAGATAATGGATGCCCAAATTCCATGCATCCTCGCAAATCTGTTCTACGGTCTTTGCCCCCTGCACATGTCCGTAGTTGCGCGGCATGCCCTTTGCCTTTGCCCATCTGCCGTTTCCATCCAGAATAATCGCCACATGATTCGGAATATTCATTTTTTCTTTTTCTCCTATCTGAGAGAAGGGGACAAGCCCAGCCTGCCCCCTTCTCCCTCACTATTCATGACAATATAATGCTTTCAGCGTGTACATTCCATTGTTCATCCTGGCAGAATGTACTTTTGTATCCGTTTTAAACGGTCATAATCTCTTTGGATTTTGCTTCTACCAGCTTGTCGATATCCTTGCCGAACTTGTCAGTCAGCTTCTGCAGCTGATCTTCCAGCTCCTTGATTTCATCCTCAGAAACGTCTTCCTTGCCCAGCTTCTTTAAAAAATCATTGCCATCACGGCGGACATTGCGGACTGCAACCTTTGCGTCCTCGCCCTTTTTCTTAACGTCCTTTACCAGCGCTTTACGGCGTTCCTCTGTTACCTCCGGGAATACCAGACGGATCACATTACCATCGTTAGATGGGGTGATGCCGATATCGGACGCCATAATTGCTTTTTCGATTGCTTTGATCAGGGATTTTTCCCAGGGTGCAATCTGGATCATGCGACGTTCGGGAACAGTCACATTGCCCACCTGCTGCAGCGGCGTGGGAGAACCGTAATAATCCACACGGATTTTGTCCAGTACATGCGGGTTGGCACGTCCTGCACGGATTGTCATGAAATCTGCCTCCAGATATTCACAGGTCTTTTCCATTTTGTTTCAAACTGCTGTAATCTCTCGTCCATCTTGTTCTCCTATCCTCCTTATACCGTTACCTTGGTGCCGGTAAAATTGCCCTTTACTGTGTTGACAATGCTGTCTTTTTTCATTTAAACCAAATACCCACATCGGCATCTTATTATCTCTCGCCAGAATCGATGCAGTCATATCCACTACCTGCAGGTTTTTCTCGATTACCTCATGAATCGATACTTCGTCATACTTCTTCGCCGCCGGATTCTTCGCCGGATCGTCGTCATATACGCCATCAATCGCCTTAGCGAGCAGAATAACGTCCGCCTCTACCTCAATAGCGCGCAGCACAACGCCGGTATCTGTGGAAAAATACGGATGTCCCGTACCACCTGCAAAAAATACGACCATTCCTTTTTCGAAATATTTGTTCGCGCGATCTTTGGAAAATAGCTTCGTAGCCAACCGCACTCAAACGGTGTCAAAATGTTGGTCATCATGCCGACCGAACGGAAAATCTCTGAAACGTAGATGCAGTTCATCACTGTCGCAAGCATACCGATCTGATCCGCTTTGGTGCGGTCAATATGTTCGCTGGTACGTCCTCTCCAGAAGTTTCCTCCGCCGATCACGATGCCGACCTGAATGCCGTCATCCACCAGCTGTTTTACCTGAAGCGCTACTGCCCTGACGGTATCCTCGTCAAAGCCTTGCTTCTTTTCTCCTGCAAGCGCTTCACCGCTTAATTTTAATAATATTCTCTGCATCTTTTCACCTTCCGTAAAACCGTAATATTGGCTCTGCATCGCTTACAAAGCCTTCTGCAGACAGTATATCATAGAATACTGAGAACGAAAAGTGAAAAATCTCTAAAACTGTAGTTGCAGTTTTCTCGCAGCTTCTGACGGGCAATCCATACAACGGCGTGTATGATGCTCTGCGGATATTCTATTGTTATGAATAAAATGCTTTTCTTTTTTTGAATTCATATGCTATAATGTATGTCATGCAGATGTAGTTCATCGGTAGAACATCAGCTTCCCAAGCTGAGGAGGCGGGTTCGATTCCCGTCATCTGCTTTTTGTATGCCCGAAACTCTATAAATTCAAGGCTTGACAGCCGTAAGGAGCTATAAGTCTTGTGGTTGGGTAAAAAACGGTGCGACCGTGAAGGTCACACCGTTTTTTTGCGTCCAATGCAGATTCTGCGATCATGGGTTCTTCCCGGCGTTTCGGAGCAGGCGCGTCGGCCTATTGTCTACACAGTCCACTTTTGGGGACTTGGCGGTGGATTTCAAGGATACGGCGGTCAGCTAAGATCTTAAAGCCGGCATTCACGAAGTAAGTTATCGCCCTGTATGTTAAATAGACCACGTCTTAAAAGGTGTGTGCGTTCTTCATGTACTCTAAATAAAGACTGAACAGCACAGCACAGACGGGAACGCTGAACAGCATCCTAAGATGCCGAATGCTTCGCCGCCGATCGTAACAGCCATCAGCACAAGCAATCCAGGAAGTCCGACAGACTTGCCGACTACCTTTGGGTAAATCAGATTTCCCTCAACCTGCTGTAAAATGAGTAAAAGAGAATGAACCACAGAGCCTTGCCAGGTTCCGCCAGCAGAATCAAAAACGCACCAAAGCCGCCGCCAATCCATGCGCCAAAAATCGGCATCAGCGCAGTGACAGCCACAAACGCGGAGACCGCACCGGCATACGGAATCCCAAGGATCAGCATTCCAAAGAAGCACAGAACGCCGATGATAACCGCTTCCGTAAGCTGTCCGCTGACAAAGTTGGTAAAGGTCTGGTTTGTCAGAGTAGCAATGCTCAGAAGCCGCTGCGCCTTCTTTTTGCGGAAAGACTGTCACAATGAGTTTTTTCAAATGTGCCGCAATGACTTCCTTCTTTGCAAGCAGATACAGTGCAAAGACAAGACCCAAAAGGACATCCACCAAAACCGACAGGACAGAGGTTGCCGCACCCCATGTCACGGTGAGGATGCCGCTTTCCTCGTCGCTGATCAAGGTGGTGACCTTCTCAATCAACAGATCAGAATTTATGGCATATTCAGGCAGGATAATGTTATATTTTGCAGCAAACTGGACAACGCCAGCCCACCACCGCCCGATTTCCTCCACATAGAGCGGAATGTTCTGAATAAACTCATCGCTGGATTCCCGCAGACTGGGAATCATCATAAACACCACGGCAAACAGAATTCCAAGAACGAGCACGGTGCTTATTGTCAGGCACACAGGGCGGGTCAGCTTTGCTGGAACTTCTTGCGGCACACCTTATTCCAGCAACATTCCAACGGCCGAAGGACTACGTTGATCAAAAAAGCAATTGCGCCGCCGATCAGAAAAGGAGTAAACAGCGCAAGCACCTTGCCAAGAAAACGCAAAACGGCGTCAAGGTTTACCAGCGCCCATGTGAATACGATCAGCAGCACCAGTGCACGGATGATATAGCGAATGATCGTCTCGTCTGGCCACTTACTTCCCTGCGGTGTAGGATTCCCGTTTCTGTTACCGACTGTGTTTTTCGTTTTTTTCTCCATGTTTTTCCTTTCCATGATAGTTTATTGTTCGCAGTCCAAACACAGGTCGCATTGCCTGACTGTAAGGAAGGATACCCTGTACGCACTCAGTTCGGAGACCGTAATCTCCAAATTCTGCACAGCGAAGGAATCGCCCTTACTGGGGACTCTATTCAGCTGCTCCATGACCCAGCCACCAACGGAAACACTGTCCGATTCCAGCTTGACGTCAAAGAATTCCGTAAAATCCTCCAAGCTGACGGAGCAGTCCACGCGGTAGGTATTCTCGTCCAGCTTTTCAAAATCTTCTTCCACCTCGTCGTGTTCGTCCCAAATTTCACCGACCAGTTCTTCCAGAATATCCTCCATCGTAACAATACCAAGCGTCCCGCCGAAATCGTCTACGACTACGGCGACATGGGACTTCTGATGCTGGAGCATTTTCAGAATATCCCGGATTTTTGTGTGCTGATAGACAAACAGCGGTTCCGTCATAATCTCCGCAATGGTTTGATCCGTCATCTTGCCGTTGATATAGAAGTCCTTCTGATGAAGAACGCCGACAATCTGATCGATGGTATCCCTGTAGACCAGCAGACGGGAAAAGCGGGACTGTGTAAAAGCTCTGGCAATTTCCTCATGGCTCTCGCCGATGTCCACGGCCTCCAAGTCAATTCGATGGGTCAGAATTTCTGCCGCCGTCAGGTCACGGAACTCAAGTGCATTGCGCAGCAGCTCGCCTTCGTTTTCGTCAATGCCGCCGTCCTGCTCCACATCCTCCATGAAAAGGAGCAGTTCCTCGTGGGACATTTTTGCGTTGCCATCTGTCTTGAAGAAGCGGGAAATCAGCTTTCTTCCACTGGGAAAAGAGGAAATTCAGCGGCGTCAGAATCCAAATCCAAAGGCGGATAAACGGAGCGCTGAACAAAGCGAAACGTTCCGGGGTCCTTTGCAACACTCTTGGGGGTGATCTCACCAAAAATCAAAACAACGATCGTTACGACGACCGTAGAAACCGTTGCGCCGATGTCGCCGTAAAGCCCTACGAACAGAAGTGTGCCGATGGACGCCACCATGATATTCACGATATTGTTGCCGATCAGGATAGTGGAAATCAGCTTGTCATAGTCTTCAGATAGCTTGAGCGCCAGCGCTGCCCGCTTGTTTCCGTTGTCCGCCAACACCTTGAGACGGGTCTTATTCAGGGACGAGAACGCCGTTTCTGTGGCGCTGAAATAGGCGGACATGGCGATACAGGCCACCATTGCGAAAATGCTTCCAAAATAATTCATTTCAAACTCCTTTATGTTCTGTTCCTACGATTATTTCATACAAAAGAGACACGTCTATACCCGATATCGCAGCAAAGGGCGTAGATATGCCACATACGAACAGACCATATAAGAGCGGTTACCGTTATCGTCGCTACCGTCGTTTTCCACGAATTTCTTCCTCCTTTTTTTTTGCGGTGTGCTTTCCATCATAGCATTTTCTGTGGTGTAGATTCAGTAAAGAAACAAATGCGGTACAATATCCTCCTGCGAGAAATCTTGAAGCGCTCCCGCTTATGCGGTATAATAATGCCGCAGTAAATTTCAGGAGAAACAGGATGAAGAATCGACAGCGACAAAAGGATACTCTATTTTCAATCCTAATTTTTAGCAGTGCCTTTGCCGTCAATTTGCTGATTCAGAAGCTCTTTACCACGCAGACGCTGGTACCCATGATCTTTGTGTTCGGCGTGTTTTTGATTTCGCTGAAAACGCACGGGTATTGCTATGGTATCGCCTCTGCAATTGTCAGCGTATTCACGGTAAATTTCGCGTTTACCTATCCGTACTATACTTTTGACTTCTTTGTGGAAGAAAGCATCTTATCCGCTATCATCATGCTGATCGTCGCTGTTTCCACCAGTACGCTGAACAGCCGCATTCGGGATCAGGAAAAGCTGAGGGCAGAGAAGTGAAAAAGAGAGAATGCGGGGCAATCTGCTGCGGGCGATTTCCCATGATCTGCGCACACCACTCACCTCCATATACGGGGCCTCCTCCACGCTGATCTCCAAGTATGACGCGCTGCCAAAGGAGCAGCAGCTCAAGCTGTTGGGAGAAATTCAGGCGGACAGCGAATGGCTCATTCGCATGGTGGAAAATCTCCTGTCGGTCACAAGGATCGACGGCGCGAAAGTGGAAGTCGTGAAGACACCCACGGTTCTGGATGAGCTGATTGACTCGGTTCTCATGAAGTTTTCCAAAAAGTATCCGAATCAGAAGGTCATCACACAGATACCGGAGGAATTTGTGGACATTCCCATGGATTCGCTCCTTATTGAGCAGGTATTGCTGAATCTTCTGGAAAATGCCGTATTCCACGCAAAAGGCATGACGGAGCTGACTCTTTCCGTTTCTCTTGTGGGGGATAAGGCGGTATTTGAGGTTGCCGACAACGGCTGCGGCATCCCGGATGATGCACTTCAAAAGATTTTCACCGGAAGTTATGAAAAGTCCGCCGCGCCGGTGGACGGAACCCGTAGCAATATGGGAATCGGACTATCCGTGTGCGCCGCCATCGTCAAGGCGCACGGCAGCGAGATTACTGCGGAAAATAGGAAGGGCGGCGGCGCGGTATTCCGCTTTGCTCTGGAAAGAGGGGGTGAGGACGATGGGCAATAACAAGTACAAAATTCTGATTGTAGAGGACGAGGCCAACATCCGAAGTTTTATCAAAGCCAATCTGGAAACCAGCGACTATCAGGTGCTCTGCGCGGAAACCTGCGAGCTTGGCATGATGATGTATGCCTCCCATCATCCGGACCTCATCCTTTTGGATCTTGGTCTGCCGGATCGAGACGGTATGAGCTTGATCCAAGAAGTTCGGGAGACAGACACCGTGCCCATCATTGTGCTTTCCGCCCGTTCCAACGAAAGGGACAAGGTGGAGGCGTTGGATCTGGGCGCAAACGACTACATCACCAAGCCCTTTTGGCACGGAGGAACTATTGGCTCGCATCCGCGCCGTTCTCCGCAGCCATCGGCACAGTGAAGAGGATGAAAGCAGTCCCCCGGCGGGAAATTCCGCCTGCAGGATTTGCTGATTGATTACGATACACGGCAGGTTTTTGTTGAGAAAGATGAGATCGACCTGACCCAGACAGAATACAATATCTTGGCGTTTCTCTCCATTCACGCCGGAAAGGTGCTGACGTATGCCGCCATCATTCGGGCGGTCTGGGGGTATTCGGACTATGGCAGTGTCAAGAAGCTGCAAGTCAACATGAAGAACATCCGAAAGGTTAGTCTTCTATTTAATACATTGTCAGTGGTCTCATTTCAAGCAGGCTGAGCATCAGCCAGGTTTCTTTCAGGCTCTTTGCGGACACTGATTCACTTGGATTCGTCGAATGAGCATTTCTTGCACAGGTATTTTACCTTGCCTTTGTTGATGGATGGATGTTGACCTGGTTTACAGTTGCAGAACTGACCAGCTAGACAGGCCACATCAATCTTTTGGTTTTCCTTGGTTACGAATCTTCGTTAACTGCATAGTCCTTTGGCTTCGCGGCGAACAAGGCTCAGCGGATTCTTGCTGTTACCGACAGACCTCGATCAACAGTTACCTGACTGCTGGGCATGTTGGAGACGAACAGGGCTTCTACCGATATGTCGTGCTCATGAGGCAGCAAAATCTGAGTGAAGAACAAGTTTCTTGTCAATCCATCCCCCCTTTCGTGAAATTGTGTAACTGTTTTATATTAACAGGCGGCGGTGTCAAATCTGCCAATGCAAATTTTATCTACGGCGTGCAGATTCAGTCTTTTCTTCATAAAATACATCAGCACCAGTTCATACGGTGCTGTTTCAATGGATAAATTCTTCAATTTTCATTTGACAATTCAGTCAATGATAAAATCGATACAATAAACCGTTGAAAGGCGTCATACTCTCTTTATGAAGGATCGTTCTTCAATCTGCTTT